>Ga0247733_1000093_pt1 | contig 138816 bp, 139 predicted proteins | sample UWRJL043104R2_FD_180932 | JGI IMG/M metagenome (GOLD analysis project Ga0247733, IMG submission 180932) | Plant litter microbial communities from Arlington Agricultural Research Station in Wisconsin, United States - UWRJ-L043-104R-2 | ecosystem: Environmental > Terrestrial > Plant litter >... | reverse complement strand
TACAAGGGGGGGACATGTACGGGCTGCCCCCCCCCCTGTCGACGCCACCAACCTTGGCATAAGAGACACCAGATTTTTCAACGCTCTATGAGCTGAATCAATTGAATTACCACTTTGTTGGCCCACCCTTAGCATCGATAACTGCCTGGCAGCGTTCCTTCATGCTAGCTACGTACTTTGAGAAGTCAGGCAGTTCAATCTTAGCCCATTCCTCCTCTGCAAACCGGCGCACATCTACTTCAGTCTTTGGTAGTCGCCTACTGATTCGATATTTGAGCAACCGCCATACGTTCTCAATAGGGTTCAAATTAGGAGACTAAGCAGGCTAATCCATCCGTAGTATCCCTAGGCTTTCGTGGAGAGCTCGGGTAGCTCTAGCCGTATAGACAGACGCGCCATCCTCCATTAATATAGGCAGGTTAACAGACTTCTTGAACTCATAAATGACAGGTACAATGTACTATCGGTAGACATCTCTAGTGACCTTACCCCAGCTCTTCTCAAATATAACCATTAGACCTTTCTTCTAGCTTATAATACAAGCCTAGATCATGCAAGCTGAGTACCTACGGAACTTAGGGACGTAATAAGATAGGTCGTATTTCTCTTCCGCTAGACGTGTGACGTACACCTGCCCGTAGTAGTAGGCAATAGAGCACTCGTCCGTCTAAATAACCCGAGACTACTGCCACTTATTCTAATTAACGTAGAGTCTAGCCTATTTGAGCCTATCATCCCTATACTTCTCTGTAAGGAAAGGCTTCTCAGTCGCTACCCGCCGAAAGTATCTCTCTCTCTTAAAAGCTCGATTGAGAGTACGCTGACAAGCAGTAATGCCTTTAAGCTCTATAACTCTCAAGTATCTAAGTCGTCTGTGGTAGCCGTCAACCGTAGCTCGTTAAATAAGGCGTTGGCGCAGTGGAGTGTCGAGAATAGAAGGTCTACCTTAAGGCTTCTTCGGCGTCTCAGGAAGGGTGATTGTGCGGCGGACAGTAGAGCGGGCGATAGAGAGAGTAGTGCTGATCTGGGTATGCGACCACCCAGCGTAGTTGCGTAGGGTGAGGATCTCTATACGTTGTCGGTAGGAGAGACGACCTGGTTGCTGCTGCTGCGCAGAGACCTGCTGGCGGTCGCGGGCTCGAATTCGGTGTGTATTCGGCATTGTAGGTGGAGAAAACAAGGTATAATAGTAGTTCAGATCACTGGGAGACCTGATAGCTATCACAGCTTCAAAATGAGCAGGTAGGCGGCGACGTGGTTGAACAGAACAGTCTCCTCAAGCTCTTAGGGAGGGTTGAAGCTCCAGGTGTCCTTTGCCAAGGTTGGTGGCGTCGACAGGGGGGGGGGCAGCCCGTACATGTCCCCCCCTTGTAACAGAAACTAGCGCTGGTGCAGTTGGCCAGAATCTCGCAACGACTCCACTGTCACCGGCTGGTAAGTTCGAGCACTTGCGGAAGCGCTACAGCTGTCGTCTCCAAAGAGGTGTCTACGCGGTGCGATGTAGTGAGGGAAACATCCGTCCTCGATATGTACATGATGACTGCGTCACCGTCGGTAATTGGGAAGCTGCGACAATGGAAACCTTGTCGACCATGTGTTGTTTGTACCTCCTGTATCACCGACCACGGCTTCTCATCTCGAAGAGACGTCAGATTGTTCCATGAGGCAGATCTTTGGTACCGAGAATGTCTCTAAGCTGTGTTGCCCGTCCCTTGCCCCTTGCCCCCTTCATCCTCGACGCCGCACCACGAGACTCGAAATAGCCCTCCGGCGTGGAGCCACTCAGCACACAGTGACCTCCACCTTACAAATCCTGCGACTCGAAAGCAATTGAGCGCAGAACCAGCTTCAGCTATTCTTAAGAAGGAAGTAGGAGAGATGTCTTCGGCAGTCAAGACGGGTTTCACCAATCTTGTCAGTCGTTCTAGCCTCCCTCTTTGTTTCAGATACGCGTAGCGCATAACGAACGGATCTTGAGAGCTCGCACAAGCCTCACAAGGTCCAGCTGGTCTACCCAAAACATACCATCCTTGTCTACGCGAGAGAATAGCCACGATGGCCATCTGTGATTCGATGCTTTACTGGATGGAAGCACCGTCGAACGTCGATTTAGTGCGACGTGTCATGGGCAGGAGTGGGCCTGTGAGCACTGGTTTGGATGCGCTGGTCAGACACGGGTGTCAAAACTCTGTGATGAAGCTCGCGTTCGCGCAGGAGACTGGGTATGCATGATCAAGTTACGGGTCTGTGAGCGATGGTTCCGGTTTCGATTCCTTCCTCAAGCCCTCCATCATGCGTTCCATGACGAACGTTTCGCGAGCTGTATTTCTAGACGCAGTTCACTTCAGCGCTCCGCTTTCTATATCGGGCAGTCCGCTACGCCGCGTCGATGAGCTCACTCTCTCCCAGAGTATGTCCGACGATGCACACGCAAACCCTCGACATACTCGCCCAAGGCATCGGCAAAAGCAACGCCCGCCCAACCACCCATTCACTCGCGCAGCCCTTTCCGCATCAGCCCAGATCCTCGGCCGAGCTACTTGTTCAAATCCATACTCGCTTGCTAACGTCTACGAGGTTGCCCATGCCGCCTTCCTTATCGACACCTGATGCCTGATGCATTTGAATTGCAACCCAAGATCGACAGACGAATACGTATGCCTGCAGCGCGTCTAGAGCCCGTTCCGTGGAGCGAAGGGGTGGCTGGCATTGGACACGTCGAAGTGCCGTTGGGGTCCGCTACAGGATGTTCCTTGCCGGATCGCCTCACTCATGGTGGCGAGGTTTGAGCTAGATTGGGGACCATTTGGGCGCGTTGGGCGCGCACGGAGAGCAGAATGGGATTGTTAGGAATTAAATGACTCAGTTGGTGGCCTATGTGCCATCATGTTACGACAATGGAGTGTCGGTGTTGAACGCGGCCATGTGGTGCATGATTCCTGCTCGCATGTATGGTTGACCGGTAAGACCTCCCGGGAGTGCAGACGCGAGATGCACACAAGGGAGCCCTCGCCACAGGTTCCCTTAACGGCGGACGAAACAAGCAGTTGCCTTGCTGGTCCGTAAGCTCTCTCTGCGCAGCTCGGTTGCACGATCGCTTACGACCAGCTTCACCGCTGTGAGCAAAAGAAAAAGGTATAATGTGGGCATCCTGGGCTATAATGATAGCTATTTGTCTCACAGGACCCACTCTTAGATCGATATCGCATCATGCCCCGCGTTTGAAAAGCGAGAGATCTTCTTGTGGAGGCGAGCATTGAAGCGGTGCAAGTAGGCTGCGTGGAGGAGCGCGCAGTGCAAGGTAGCTGCGTCCGGGCCTTCGTCCAGAGCTGAGCTGACTACTTCGGCGGCCGTCAGACTTCGGCCGTAACTGGCACTTGGAGTTCGACTCGAGGGAGTTGAGAGAGCTGCAGTGCGCGCCCATACTTCCTGACGGACTGACCCCAAGCTCTAGATACACCACTTGTTTACTACCACGTCCGAACGAGAACGTCCACCGTCCCCGAGTCGAATACTTGCCCGTCTCGAGCCTCGTTGGCATGGCCAATCGACCCTTTCTTCCGCCGTTCTAGCCTCGTTCCTTCGCAGTCAACCGGTCGGTTCGTACGGGTGAAGGGAGCATCTCATCTACACAAATCGGACGTGCATTCGCGGACACGCGAGTCGACCATATGTCGACGGTTGCTCTGCTGCTCCAGCCTCCAAGTGTGATGCTGGGAGAAGCAGTAGTTTGGATAGCGTCTTATGTCGTTCGGTTGAGACTTGCGGAGCGGTACGGACAAGGAGCTGGACGCTCGTCCGTAAAGAAGATGTCTCATGGAAATATAGTGGCACAAGGAGGTCAGGCGATGATATAGCTTAAGGAAACATTTCGGCATAGCACTTGTTCATTGCTGCAAATTCTTATGCACAGTGTATGTACCAGTAGACACGCTGGCCCCACGCTGGCCAACTCCGTACTCGGGAAGTTTGTGCAGCCCGATGGTACTCCCCAACAACGCTCATGTTCCAACCCAAGTATTGACAGGAAAACATTGATCTTCCACCGTACCTACTCGTCGCTTAGCCGTGAAAGCCTACCCATGATTTCCCAGATCCTTCCCATGGACTGCACATGGTCTCACTCTACGGACACTTCTATAAGATAGACCAGAGTCTAGCCTTTAGCATCACCTTTAGCATAGTTATTGCAGACATTGTAGACAACAAGCTTGAGAATTAGGTGTCTTTCGTCACTGAAGTTGGTCTGCACTGATTTGACGAGTCCACGACCTTCGTTTGCTTTCTCTTTTATCTTGAGCTTCTTCAGATTGCTTCAAGCTATTAAAACTCTACCTCACGTCTTCCCAAGCGCCAACTTACCACGTAGTATCGCACACACAGTGATTCCCCAACCGACGATACCACTGCCCATATAGTCGTATAATCATCCAATAGCTTAACGCGACGTAATGAAGAGGGAGTGATTGCCTGATGTTTTTATAGACGACGATTCAGGGCTTCGACAGATAGAGCGACACCTTGCGAATGGTTACGCATATGGCTATCGAGCATCACGTAGTGTATGGACAGATGTGTCAACAATGCCAAAAGGGGGTTGTTTCTTTTTGACCTTCATGTGCGACGTCTCTGCCCTGACTCGAGACTACCCACGGAGCTTAATGATCGTAAACACGGATCCTCCGATGCTTCACCAGATCTGTTGAAGCTACCGGCATTGACTCTTCACCCTATGCGAGACTTCAAAGAGCCTACCATAAGCTGAACTAGAAAGTTCAAGGCTTGTCATAGTATGCTTCCCGTCTCCTCACTGCTTGAGTGCAACTCCGAACCTCTCCACAAAGCTGCCCCGGGCCTCATCGATTCCGAATTGCACCCCCGCCCAAAATACTGGTTGTGTCTCCTTGCAACCCTCCGTGTGAGGATTGAGATCCGCGAGACTCCACTTCCTATCATCAAGCCTAAAGTCGTAATCAACATTCCCGTACTCCTGGCATAAAGCAGACCAACCAAACAGCAAATCGACATTAACGCCAGCGGAGCAAGAGCGTCTTGGATTGCTGCTACTCAAAAGTAACTGTGACACGTCCTCATTTAGAAGTCCTTCGACATAGGCATATCTTTGCGCAACTGTGATCATGCTGTCTAGCCAGCCTTTGTAATAATCGTGCCTTCGTAACAAGTTCATTCCCGAGTTCTGCATTACCTCAAGAGTCACAGGTAAATTGTATTTCTTGAGCTTGATGTGTCTTTCAGACCAAATAGTTTCTCAGTATTTTTGGTAGTGAGCTAGAAGAAGTCGAAGTCTTGCTTCTTGGCAGTTGGTGGTCCTGATATTGGCTTTGTGTTCGAGGATTCGGTAGCAAGTTTGATCTCCGCTTCGTACGCGTCGGCAATTCTCTTCTGCTCCGCGACATGCTCGTCAGTGATCGCCTTCTGCTCTTCCAATTGCTTGCGCTCAGCTTCCAGGGTCTTGCTCGTCATGTTGAGTTGCGCCCCTTTGCACCTCAACTCCAGCTCTTTCATCTCCAGGTGAAGTGCCTTCTTCGATAGCGCCTGCTCCTTTGTGTGGTTGCCAATGAAGACAGCGCGAATGGCGCCTTCACGCTTGCGGCACTGATCAAGTTCATACTGGAGATTTGCGACCATCTGCTTGAGCTCCTGCGGCTCGTCCATCTGGAGTTAGCCGTGCGGCAAGAACATTTGACCATCGCACTTACTGGTGAGTGACTTGTCGATGGGAATGTGTTGTCCGTTTTCTCCGGCTGGGCGATTGCTCCACGGCGTAGTCGTAGGGCCTCTCGGTGGCGCCATCTCGATTTACCGCAAGCGTCGAGCTGTCGCGGGCGAAGATTTTGCAGCAAGGTGAAGCCAAAGCCAAACTGATCGCAACACCGGCGCAAATTTGATCCGTAGTGCGTCATAGTCAGGGAGGGGAGGCGCACAAAAGACGGTGACGGGCGGTGAAAAGGCGGCCACCGGAGCTGTTAGAGAATTCCAGGTGACAGTGAAGGCGAGAGAGATAATTTCTTTCACACTATCTCATTCTTACTGGTATAAATGGTAGTATGACAGTAGATATGAAGGTGGACACTGAACTTCACCTGGTCGGTGAATGGGGAAGTTGCGATGTAATGGAGAAACATTTCGAGTGGATCAGCACATTACCACCCCTAGAAAACTACTCCATTACAACAACTTACCTGCTAAGGACTCTCCAAAATCCGAATCGGACTATATGGGCGAAATCCTGACGCAGTTTTCAAGATATCCTTTCCCCTACCTTCAATTTGCTTCTCACCGCATCTCCGACCCTCAAGCTGCACAATGTCGACTATGGTCCAGATCATTATGCATCTCAAATTGAATTTTGATCGAAATGGTTAAACGCACGAAGTTTTAGGAAGTCTGCGGCCATGTATACAGAGCGCTTTGCGGCTGACGTTGACCGCACTAATTCAGAACTTGCCATGAATTCTCTCAAGTCCAGCTCTACAATCCGCTTTCATATGAGTAGGCAACGCTAAGTATAATGAGACTGTACGATGTCCATCACGGCAGTTGTCAATTGGACGGCAGTGCTTTTCGGTAGGTTGGTCCCGAAGGAAAAGCTGGCCTTATATGCAGGGAGATCAAATCAATATTATGTGCAGGAACCGGAGACAATTCTTGATCTTTGCTACACAGGGAACCCGAATATTCTAGATCAATGACGAGGAGAATAGTCCAATGTAGTTACGAGATCGCCGAATTGAAATCGAAATACATCCAGACAGGAATCTATGCGACAATGGCGTCTCTTCGGTGCAAGCAGATGTTGTACATGGCTGATATCGTGGTCAGGCTGACGTTGTGCAAAGTCCCTCCCGAGTATTTGTTCCTGTGAATAGTTTTGAGCTACAGGGCTGGCAAGATTGGCCACAAGCATCTTGATGAATGAACCGCAGTCAAGAGGTGCTATTACTTTAGTCATCTCTTTTCCGAAAATCGGAGCTGTGTTAGCTATAGATCTCCGAGCGATAGAGTTGTGGAACGCTGTTCCCAGGGTCAGGGTATAAGGGAGTTTTGAATCTAAGCACGCGTGCAAGAATGTCTAGGATATTTAGAGACCGTGAGCAAAAAGCAGTCCAACGTGATGCGAGAGCAGAAATGGCCTGTACTAGCCCTTTAAGAGCAGCGTCATCCCCACGGAAGCCTGATCCGGTTTGGCAGGCACCCGTAGTCGGACTATCCGCGAGATAGTATGTACAATCAGGTGGCGCAAGGGTGTTGCGGCGTGCGCCGTTAGGACTTGTAGCACTACAACATGTTAGACATAGCGGGTCTTACCCGTCCGGTCGAGAAGCCGACCGTCACACCCCAAGACGTGACAGGCCATTAGAATGCTGGGTTTGGGGATAAGAATGTGTACCCTTGGAATGCAATTTCAAACACCTGTCGAGCGTCGCTCAACTTTGGACAAAAGGGCGTTGCGTCCTAGTATTCCTCCGCCGGTTTTATAACAAAGATCTGGCTCCCTTGGGCGAGACGCTAGCATCCCCAGAAAATCTCTGTTCCTAACGCGGCTAGCCACCCCTTCGTTCTTCCCCACCAAACGAAGCAACGCAATCACCCACCATGGCAGACACCAGGCTCGATGTCATGCTCGACGATGAAGGAGATTCGATCTTCGCGTTCCACGACCTAGACTACATACCTTTCGGCTTTAGTAGCGACACAGCACCATATATCGAGACACCTATCGCCACCATGCGGGCCGCAGCAACGCTCATGCGCCTTGACCTTTCCTCGAACGCATCAGAAGGAGGGCATGACCCGAGCCAAGAGAAAACCGTTGTGTGTGATCTTGGATGTGGCGATGGCGAACTCCGTAATGAAAAATTCCAATCCCAAAGGCTGGGTCCGGTCACCCGGATCCCTACATGCTTCCTGTAACAGGTATTGCGAAACAGCCCATCCCAGCTCTTCCATGACGAAAGAGCCACAAAACTAACACGACAGTTTAGTTCTTAGTCTTCTTCGACACATCAATACCCCAAATCCGGATGCTTCTGTCGCAAGCGGGTTGCCACGTCCACTGGCAACCGGCGTCGGTGTCGACTACGATGCCCAACTCATCGAAACCGCCGGCTTTGAATCCGCAAGACAAGCGATGGCGGTGGACTGGCTTATCTACGACTTCAACGCTGACCTTGAAGATATTGTTGGCCAGCTCTTGACTGTTCACAACGTCACCCATGTCTTTGTGGGGTTAGTGCCGAAGCAATTGGCGCTTCCGACAGTGCGAAAGATCTTGACGAGTCTGTGTAAGAGGGGTGCCCTCGTGTGTTGCTACAAGTATCATCCGCTATACTTAACGGCAGCAAGGAGTGATGTGCTCATGAACCTTGTGGTTTATGATGAGACGAGCTGACGAGGGGATGCGGACCATTAAGGGACAAGACGACGAACTGGGTCAGTCAAGCGGGGAATCTCCAAGCTGAACTACCGGAGCGGGGATGGATGGACCTTTCACTGGAAATTCGTTTGTCGTCTACAACCCTTGTCTGAATGGAGCAGCCACCCAAGCAGGATTCGCCTACGAGTCTGCATCTGCCGCACATAAAGCCTTTTTTATTCCTTCACTATGGCGTCCAAGTCCTTCAACGCCGTCAAGGACCGTCACAGCACCTACCAGCTCAACAAGGACGCCCCTATCTACGACCAGCAGATTATCGACGTCGTCAACACCCTCGTCACACACGCCGTGCCCTAAAGCCCCTTCAGCGGGAATGTAGTGCAACGTGATTCGAAGACGGAAGCGGTCCGTACTGTTCTCGAAAGGATCGCATCGTCTTTTGAGAAGCCTGACCCGGTTTGCCAGCCACACAAGAGAACTTCCACAACATGCTGTGTGTGATCGTCAACTGGCGCGAGGTTATGGCGATGCGCATTGTCAGCGGATTTACAACTGCAGGCACGTCGGACATAGCGAGGGTTGTGGCATTTGGCGTACCCGCCTAAGGAGTAGTCCCCGCAAGGGATGATCCCTTCCATCCAGGCGCCCGGAATCGATGTTGCATAGACGGGCAAGATCGTGAGTGGTTTTCAAGGACGCATCCTTCGTGCGAATATCTCCTGGAAATTCTTGTTGAGCTGGAGGGCAAACAATCCCATCTTCTGGGCTTATGTCAGTTTCTGAGCTCCGAAGAAGAGAAGCTGGGGTTCTTGGCAGATTTGGAGAGCTAGTTCGTTACACTGCCAGTGTTGAGACTACGTTGGCTTATGTGCTCCTGAATATGGTACTACGACTTACGATTTTCACCTCAAGATCATGTATAAAACCCCCAGGAATTGCCACATAAGACACCACCACACCGAGCCTTGCAGCTTCCAACAAACCCACACCAAGCCATCCAATCTCCACCATCACCACAATGTCATCCCTCCTGTTCATCCTCTTCTTTGCCTCCCCAATCACCGCGAATGTGCTCCACCGCGCCGCCGCCTCCACACTCACCACCTCCGAGCCCGCCATCTCCACTCACAGCTTCCCCATGCCCGCCGCGGCCGCCCCCTACAGAACCACCATTCCTGGCTGCGGCACCACGGTCGCGCCCATCGTCATCGTTGGTTTTCCAACAAGCATCGCCAATCTCACCGGGGGCACCATCACCCGCTACGTGCCCCCGCAAGCCAAGCTCACGACGACCAGCATCATCGACACAGTCGCCAACCAGACGGAAGTCATCGTCATTACCCCTCTTCCAGGAATTTGCGGAGAGTATCCTTTCCCCCACCCTCCAAGCCCTACTGGTGCGGACCCGACGCCTACCCCTGAAGTCTGCCCTACGAAGGGCTGCTCGGACGACTTGGATAGGGGTGCAACGATTGTTATTGAGGCTATCAATCGCGCTTCGCTGCAATCCCAATTTCTCCAAAACGCCGCGGAACGCATCGATGACCCGCCCGCAAGCGACGAGGAATTCGACACAGGCCTCGCTCAAGGCGTGATCGCAGACGTCGCTCGGGGACTCAACAACATCGCGGAGGCACTGACCACCTCCATCCCCCGCTTCGCCTTCCTGCCAGCGTTCCTGCCAGGCTGCGATACCGATACCGTCGTCTTCGCGTTTGTTGAGTTTGTTCACATTCACCAGCAGTTGCTCAATGTTCTTATCGGGCGGGCTGCCCTTCTTGAAGGCGGGCCGCTCAAGCCCGGTGAGGAAGACAGTGGAGCGGTGGTTGTGTATGAGCGTGACGTGAATGCGTTCATTGGTCGTGTGATTGCGAAGGCTTTGCGTGCTGTTGGAACGGCTGTCGATACGCTTGCATTTAAGCTGAATGAACTTGCTCCGACGAGGGTTGGATGTGTGAAGCAAGAGTCAGCTAAGTTGAGTGCTTCTCTGAAGGAGGCCATTGCCTCGTATGACGGTTGAGCTAGAGGGGGCGAGTCAAGGAATTGAAGTTGAGGAAGTTATGAGTATAAAAGTACTCACGATTGATGACCGATGGTAGAATTTGCTTCTTTTCGCTCTTTCATTTCCTTCCCTTATCCATCACTCCATAGACTGGATGCTCATTGATAACATATTACTTTCAGGCTGCAAAGCCGCCAGCCCTCGCGGTACTTCGTTAGACGAAGCAAAAGTAATAGATAATCGAGTGTCCTTAGAGGACGTGAGCACTGACTTCTCTCATGCAAGCTACGTGCGCCGTATAATTCTCATTGGAAGCACCGCAACGTCGGTGATTATAATCATCTCATACTCAATTTGATCCAACCTAAACCCCGCTTTCTCCGGGTGTCCACATAGAAAGCACATCCTTTCACATCCAACGCTCCTTCTTTCTCGCTCAACGCACTCGTCAGATACGCAACTGCTACGTGTGCTTTCCCTCATAATTCCCAAAGAGCAAGGTAGAAAAAGACTCATGTACTGCTGGTGTCTCTTCTTCAGCAATTGCAGTAGCCCCGTTGATACCTTCATCAGGAAAAGTGTTCTTAGGACTAGCTCTTGTTAGGCTATTTACCGCACAAGATGTGGTAAACTGCCTGGTCGAATGACTTTTTATTTTTGTGCTTATTGCCGCCTTTGATGCGTCGTACCTTTTACGATAAACTGTTAGATATGACTTTCGTGCACATAATGGATAGCGACTTACAGCAATAGCGTACGAGTGGAGTTCCCAAACCGAGGCTCTAGGTAGAATGTCCAGGTAGCAAGTCCAGGTAGAGTCTAGGCAGAGTCTTGGTAGAGCAATTCCGGGTGCGCGAACAAATGTCTTATGCTCCACGGCGGGCCAGAAATTTGATGCTCAATCGCCGTCACCCTCCCTTCAAATTTCACACACCAACGCATCATCCTCTTTCACTCATCGTCATCATCATCGTCCTTCCAGTAAACCATCAACCCCTCCAACGCCGACCCGTGTTCCTCAAATGGCGGCACCTTCCTCCTCTCCCTACCCACCACGAACTTGCCACCCACCTCATCACTTTCTTTCAGCATTTCCTTCTTTTCCGTCGTATTGGCATACACCTTGTAGTCCCCCAAGATCTCATTCCCGATATACAACGCCGGGTCCTTGTTCTTTAGGAAGACGGGGAGGAGAAGATACCAATCGACAAACGGCGCGAACACGAAGGAGGTGGGTGTGATGTGGGATTCGATGTCGCTGGGAACAGTGGTAATGGACAGGGTGGTGAGGAATGATTTGTCAAGCGGGGTGAAGGCTGGCTCTTGCGCGTGGAGGATGAGGTTTGGATTGTCTTGTTGAACTGCGCGCACGTTAGCTATAGCTCTGCAGAATACACATGATTAACAGAGGATACGCACGCAACTTGACCACGCCCATAAACAACACAAGCTGCCACATCGACCTCCACCGATGTTCCCAATCCAAACTTAAACTGCCGCTTCCTATACAAACTGCCTCCGTCACGGTCCATTCCCTCAATCCAAGCATCTTCTCGAGGTTCTTCGCGCAAGCCGATTTGCGCCATCGCTTCTCCATATCCTTGAATTCAGCCGCTAATTTCTCGACCGTGAGACCGTCTACTACGCGCGTCGGTCTAGCATCTCGTGGCTTCGAGGCGGAAGGGGAAGCATTCGAGCCAGATCCAGATCCTGCGACGACCGTCCACCCATCCTCACTCTCGACTTGCTTTCTTTTTACGCGCCGCCCCTTAGCGGTGTTGTTCTCCATATCGCCACCGCTCGGTTTTCTCCTTCTTCTTACGGAGGGACTATCGAATGCAGGTGCAGCGTCCAGGCAATATTGGCAAACGGGTTGGCGCAATGGGTGCACGTGGTTCTTGTTTGTAGCGAGGTTGGATTAGGGTGCGGCTTGCATGGGCGCTTACGGTTACGCAGGTACCGGCATGGTAGGGAAGGAGAAAGGGAGGGTGCGGCGTGAATGCGTTTGTCTAGGTGTTGTGTTGGGCGCGTAGTGGGGGATTTTTGTTGGAGCAAGCCCTTTGGCGTTTCGGAACCGGCTCGGAACATCGGAATAGGGAGGACTACTGTTTGACCTGTTTCCTTTACCGTGCTGGACAATTGTTTTTTCGCTCTTGGAGCTCTTGAAATCCCGTTCCCTCACTTGCCAATCGGTCTAAATTTGACAGAGCGATTAATACCACAACCTAAATCATACTCGTCTTTGTCCACATGAGATTCATCGCACCACCCTCTCCTTTGTATATCTTGCCAACTTACCCCAAGGTACAGAGAAGACATCATAGACAAGTGGCATGGAGATTGTAGTGGAGCGTGAAGGTCAAACTCGTTCGAAAAGGGTATTGCGGAACGCTGGGTCATGGTCTTAATCAAGCAATTGACATTCGAGCGAGTGCCCATGAGGGAATTGGATGCTTGGGCTCACATAAGAAAGGAGCACGAAGCTACGCCAATCAATATGATCTCACGTGCTTCTTGCGGGGTGCTGAGAATTAGCTAGGATTGACATGATATTTTTCAGTCGCCCAAAGTAAATACAGAACCGCTACATTACAGACGCAGAACCTCTTCACATTGCTCCCTCCTCAAGCTAACTTAACAATAATATCACCTACTCGTGGCTCCTCATACCCCAAATACTTCCCGGACGCCGCGCCTTGCAGTCCACCAAGCACGTGCCGCGACCTGGATCATCAATCTGCGGTCCGAACTACGTCGCAACCTGGCCAAGTCCAATCTAAATCTTGAAACGTTAGACTCTGAGACCCTGCGGAAAAGCTTTGCAGACTTGGTGCCCCAGCGATTTGGACCAGGCGTCCCAAGTGACGCAAGTCAGCCAGCCCTATGAGACTGGCGTCAGCACCACCGACGCGTGATCAGCACTCGTATTAGACTGTGTTTTTGGACGATTTGCATTGATTAGAAATAAGGGAAGTCTGCTGTACGACCATAGCATCTCGGCGCACTCCGCTCGCAAAGAAGAGAGAGATGAGAGAAGGAACCCCAGCGCCGTGCAAATGTACAATGTGGAGCTGTGTCTGCGGAGCCTTTGCTTTCCGGTATATCCAATCCATGCCCTTCCTTTCCAAGTCCTCGCCTTTGAATGGCATCCAAAGCACCACGGTTGACGCTGTGCTGTACACAATAAGAAGAGCGAAGAAATCATGACCGCCCCGGATATCGAACACCAAAACGCCCGCTTAGAAATTCAAAATCAATATCGACAGGTTAAGAGAACGAGAGCAAAACTATAGCCATGTTATCCAACTCGCCGCAGCAAGCATAACAGGCACCGCAAGTGATGCCCACCCGTTCAGCACAATCGTCCGTGGCGCCGGCGACGAAGTCGTCGTATACACCATCTGGAACCCGATACCCTGTCCGAGATCAGTCGAATTGAAGCAATTCGACTCATTAACTTCAGGCACATCTTCCGGTTCCGCGAACGTGATATCTGCGCACTGCGAGTTCGTTAGCCCAGTCCCTTCCCTCAATATGACCACCCAGATCAGGATGTATACGTACATTGTAAAGCGCTGCACCATGCTGCGCGGTCTCAATGACCTGAATCGTGGCGTTGTCGCCCACCGAGGGCGTGTAATTTGCGGGCAGCGGCACTTGCGGTAGGCAAAAGGTACCGTTGTACTGCACGTTCGATGGTCCCGAGATGGAGAAAACGGGTAGCATGGAGTGGCTGTAGTTGAGCGGCTCGTTGCCGTAGCCCATGTTGATGTAAAATTGGGCGAATGCATGGCCGGGGAACCAGCCGGGTTGGATGGAGAGGGCGCCACCCTTGATGGGCCACTTTGTGCGGTTCGTTGAGGTGGGCATGCCGCCGCCTGTGAGTTGTAATGTTAGTCAGGCTGTTCTACGTCGTGCTCGTGGTACGTGATAGATGATGTCCCGAGTTGCTGGGCGTTGCGGCCCGATAGTCGCAAGACGGGTACCTGGGTCCACGTGAAGGGGTGGAAAAGAAGGCAGCATCAACGTACATGGATACATCCACTGCATTCCATAGGGATAGCCATGCGCCCCCGTCTCATTATCATACGTTATGCCCAAACTCCCCGGAATGATATCGGGGTTATCTTCCGACACAGTGCCATTGGTGTGGATGTTGTTCCCTCTCCAGCCCGGGTATACGATGACGGTGTGGGCGGCGGTGAGGGTGATGTACGCGACGAAACAGAGGAGCGGTGCGAAACGAAACATGGCAGGCGAATGCGAGGCGATGTGGTCGGATGCCGGGCCTGGCTCGATGTGCAAGAATACGATTCCAGACTCTTGCTAGCAATGCGGATGCGACGACGACGGGTCTGCTATTGCTACTGGTGACACGATACTCGAGGAGAATGGGACGGCAGCGACACAATGCAGACAGCTCAGCTCAGGTCGGCAAACACGATTGCGGGTGGCGGGGGCACCATCAGCACTTTAACCCATCCCAAGTGCACCCGCTTCGCACCGCACCGCCCACATGGAGAAGCTTCGTACCACACTCCACCCAATCGCCTCATCAGCGCCGCCCAAGCCCAGAAGAACCGCTTACCTCTTTGCAGCCCGCCAGCATAACGCTCTCGTCGAATGCCTGGCCCGCAATGCATGTCAGCCTTTGCATGTTCAAGACGCCGGCCTATGAGCTCGAGGCTGGTATATTGGCGCAGCAGGGGTAGCGAGCCAACGAGCGCGGGTGGATGCGCGTATTGCCACCGAGGGGCGGGAGCGATGCCAGGTTGGCCTTGTGCGCTGCAGAGTCCATCACACGCCGGGCGTCGGCAGTCGGCGGAGCTTGCGATCTCTAAGCGCCCAACTCACGCTTTCTGCGATTGATTTACGCGGTGCCCGTGGGCAGCGGGGCCGCTCTTCTTGCGAGATGTGCCGACACCCTTGCGCTGCGAGGAATAGCCGCCTGGTGATGTGATGGCGACGTGATGTTCTTTCTTCGAAGCACATCGGGATGTCTGCTGTGCCGTATCTGCGCTTCTTCATGGCTTTGTCGTTCACCGAAGGCTGGCCCCTTGGCTCCCATTGCCTAGCCCCATCGCGTCCACCCCTCAACACCACTACCGCTCTCATCAACGTTCCACCGCACAATCAACACAGTCAGCCTACGCAAATGGCCCCATAAATACCCAATCTGCCCCGTCCATGCATCGATACGCATTTCAGCCCTGGGGGAAGGACGTCAATATATCCTGCTGCGAGGTAGCATGTCGCTGCATGAACGGTGGGCTATTTGCGGCCGTGTTGGCGACGCTGTGATTGGGGGCATGTTTGCTACCCCTGGAAGATATGGATAAAGTGCGCGAGTAGAGCGTGCAGAGGCGAGAACGGGCTTCCAAGCGGATGGGTCGAGAAACTTATTGCGGCGTAGACGAGCGCTCTGGATGCGGACGGTGTGATGAGGGCTTTCATTTGTTGGCTTCCGGAGGACCGATCGCTGTTAGGGCTGAGGAGGGAGTTTTGCGTCGTTTTCTTGGTCTGTCTCAGAGCTCCGACAAGCGATAATACAGAGAGAAGAAGATGAAGTAGTACTGAACAAATTTTCGGATTCTGTTTTATCAGATATCAGAACGCCTGGGTTTTCCCTTTCATTCCAAGGGTTCATGGTCGTGCGGGTACCTGCTCTCAAACCCAATGCCAATACTTTCAACGTTACTTATCCAGCTATCCTAGAACGACATGGCCTAGCATCCCAATCACTAAGGTGCGAAATGCGAAATGCCGAATGCCATTAATGTCACCCTTGGATCCTTAGCTATGACCTACCATAGACACCGCAGGTATCGAAAGTCCAAAACTCCTGAGACGGTTCGTAGTCGCCTCCAATAGATCCGTCTGATGCTGCAGCAACCTCTGCACCTGCTCAGTCTCCTGCTTGCGAGAATGTGACGGCACTTTCACGTTCGGAGCCGCGCGCTCCTCCCCGCTTGTCTTCGATACCTCGTCTACCTCCTTGGCTAACGAAGCCTTCAAGTCCTTGACCTTCTCGAGGCGCTCCCAAGCAGGAGTCTCACTGCCATCAATCTCGTCGGTCAAGGTTCTTGCTTCCCGATCGAGACTGCCTTCGAGTGTCTGCAGTTCCTGGACAAGACTAGCCTCCTTGTCGCTAAGCTCCGAGCCTCCAATGCCGGCCATTTTCTTGCGCAGCGCTTGGAATCGCGAGTTCATCGCTTCCTGCTTCGCCATAACTTTCTCGAATCGGTCTTCAATCTTCGGAGTGCCGTACGTGACCGACTCGCCGTCTTCCCCGCCTTCGTCGTTGCCCGTCACCGCATCTATCTTTGGCACTAGCTGAGCGGTTCTAAGGATCTGATCTCGGTATTCATCTTGGAGACGTTGACACCGGTTGAATAGGTCGGAGACAGCATGTTGAAGCCTATCTGTGTGTGCCGCCAGAACACGATGCGCGTTCATCAGAATGTGCAGATTCGCTGGCGACAAGGTGATCTCCTCTTTCACTGCATTCCTGTATCGGCTCGGAATGTCGATGGCTGCCTTGAGATCAAAAGGCTGCCAAAGCTCTTTCGGTGGCTGCCAGGGCTCGCGTACCACTCGTGACAGAACGGGACCCTGCATGTAGCTGGCAATATCTTCATCCGTTGGGTCGCCTTCCTCAGGAGCGTCAAGCAAAACAGCTTGCGGTTCATTGTCAACAGTAGTCAAGAGAAGGTATCCCACATTTCCATCTTCGACCACGACGCTGGACGTGACTTCTTTGCGCTGGTCAGCCGGTTGCCGCCGAATGCATTGCTCGACGACGGTGTTTGCAGACTCAAGTAGACGCTTGAGACGGAAATCGGAGCCTTCACTTTGGGGCTCCGAGAGCTCATTCTCCAACTTCCGAACCCAGGGCTCTAATGAGACATAGTATACACCGCTAGCGTGTGAGACGAAAAAGGAAAAATCGGTATGTACGTCAGGCGTTATGCTTTGTTCGAACGATGGAACCGCGTCATCGGTAAATGTTATGGTCTCGGCGATGATGAGACTATGTTCAGTTGCTTCCATGACTATGTTGTCCTACTAGAGTCAGCACCAACGTAATAAATTCGCACACTCGTACTTACTTCAGGAGAAGGGAGCCATTTCCCCACTACACCCTCCAGATCAAGGCACACGTGCACCTGGCAAGTGTCGGTGAGGAGACAGACAACAGCTGCTGGCAAACCCTCGGCAGCCTCGTCTTCCGTTCCGCTGGAGAAGGTCTTGAACGAGTACACGGTCATGTCACTCAGCTCAAAATCCTCAACTTCGGGCATGATCGAAAAGGGGCCTTGTAGGAAAGGAACGGCAGGGACGCTAGAAGGGCGAGTAAAAACTTTGATCGCATCGTCTTTTGAGAGCTCTTCCTGAAGGGGCTCCTGGTACAAGATGTCGTTCATCCATGAGTGTTGCTTCTCCGCGATTATCTTATCATCTCTGGGTGCATTTGCATCTTCGGTGACGTCGGCATAGTTGATGTTGATGGAAGAGGTCAAGGTTTGCATGAAGGTGGTAGCGCCAGGTGCTTCAACGAGCTGCCACTTGGTGGGCAGAAGAGGGCATAGCGCGTAAACGGCACCTGATATTGTTGCAATCCACAGAGTCATCGGTGCCCACCCGTGTACTCCTTCCTGGTCGGCTAAGTCTCCAAAGCAAGCAGAAGCGACTTCCAGATCGACCGAATCCGGAGAAAAGCCCTTTGATGCTCCCAATTTTGATGCGCCCAAGTCTTCCTGGTCAGTCTCGGCATTAGCAAGCTTCTCTAGGTCGATTGACAGAGTTGGCTCGCTGAAAGTGGACCGGTCGGCGCGATTGATCTCCCACAGCCGCACCACCCCGGCTTGTGTAATTGTGACAAGGCAGTGGCCGTGGTAGCCTAGCGGATGCCATAGTACTGAGGCTATCTGCGACTCCTCTAAGACGTGTGCGGTTGGTCCCACTTGGAAAGTTTTTGGCTTGAGCGGGCTGTCGTCGCCAGTGTTGAGCGCGTCGTATTTAGGGAGACAGACGATGTGGACCGTGTGTGATGTTGAGACGGCAAGGTATTCGCCAGAGGGGGATATGGTCAGGCGCTCGATCGGCAGCGGTATGGGGATCCTGAGGGTGCGGTAAATGGGCGACTCTTCCTCCTTCAATTGCGCCAGATCTGCCCATCGTATCTCGTGCCCGGCCGCCACAAAGATCTCCGACTGCCTTGTGGCGATGTTCCTTCGCAGCCCTGAGCTCTGCTCCTTCTGGACCAAAGCTTTGCTGGTTGACGGCTTCGGCGCAAACATGTGGTAGCCCGGGCTCGGGCGCGCGAGCCACGCAGGCGTGTAGCTGAGGACGTTGGGCATCTTGGAGCTCGCCGTCGTGGAGAGGTGAGAGATTGGATTAGGTGAGCGGAGTTAGCCCGCGAGAGGTCGCTGCGGTTGCTTGGACCAAACAAACGTGGTGGTGAAAGAAGCAGTTGACCAACGCGTTCGCGTCCGGCGCCTTATGTAAGCTGTACTTTTTCGGGGAAGTCGCAGCACCAACCATCTCTCCCGCACCTCTACCATCCCTCCGCCCCGCCGTCGCCCGCCATCGCAAGCTCTCTGGAAGCTCTATTATCACCGGAACCTCATATCGTAGCAAACCTACACCTCAGAGAGGATCCACGATGCGGGTCTCCAAAAGAAACACCATCGACCGCCTGGACAGGCCCAGCACATATGCCATGAGCAAGGTGCGATCTGTACCGCGCGTCATGCTACGAAGCATTCTAACGTACCTATAGCAACGGCGGAAGAACCGCAATCGCGATGACGACTCGCTCCAACGCGAGCAGACCCCCGAATTCGAGGAGAAGCTCAAGGATGCGACCACACTCTACGTTGGCAACCTGTACGACCGTAGTCTGCAAAGCCACCTATGAGTGCTAAAATATCTTAGATCATTCTACACGACCGAGGAGCAGATCCACGAGCTATTCTCAAAGTACGCGACCGATCAATGCGACGCCCTCAGAGACTGACTTCATGCAGATGCGGCGAAATCAAGCGCCTGGTCATGGGCCTCGATCGCTTCCAGAAGACACCCTGCGGCTTTTGTTTCGTCGAATACTACACCCACCAAGACGCGCTGGACTGCATGAAGTACATTGGTGGAACGAAGCTGGATGAGCGCGTAATCCGTACTGATCTGGACGAGGGCTTCGCTGAGGGCCGGCAATATGGGTACGCTAATGCACTGCTATATGCTGGGATCGTGGCTAACACAAGCGCAGTCGAGGCAAATCCGGCGGCCAGGTGCGCGACGAGTACCGCGACGAGTTTGACCCAGGTCGCGGCGGATACGGTAGAGCCTACGCCGACGAGTACGATTGAACAATGAACACGGCAAACGAGATGTATTATACCAGGCATGGGCGGAGTTTGGCGCTGGGCATTTTCGCTGAGGCCATATGGCGTCTTTTGATTTCATGGGGTGGATGGCTTCTTCGGCGAAGCCAGGTCTAGGTTAGAGATCTGACGAGTACAGTTACTCCCGTGAACGCCTTCCGCTTGTATTACAATATACGCGATGCTCCTCCCCATCTTCATGACACCGAGCGATCAGCCAATTCGAACTGCTGTCTCTTTTCAACCGCCTTTATTATCTCCTCAAGCCACCATACGTGTATGCGCGGGTCCGCGGTCAGTTCGGGGTGGAAGCTGATGCCAAAGACGTTGCCTTGCCGTACAGCAATAATGTCTTCAGTGCCGGCGTGGTCGTGCTCTTGGTTCTCCTGTAGAGCCGGCGACCGAGTGGACAATGTTGCCATTACCTCCACCTCCGACTTCAATTCCTCCTTTGCAAGCTCGTCTGCGGGCTGCTTTGCGGGCGCCACCACCGTATCATCCGCGGAGGCCTCCTCCGTCTGAACCCCCTCCTTGTGCGACAAGATCCTCTCTACAACGGGCGCTCTAATGAAGACGGCGCGGTAGGGCTCGTTCGCTTTTTTGTCAACAGAGTCGCCTAGGAATGGTAGATCAAGATTTGCTTGGAAGCTTTCCACTTGTCGACCAAAGTGATTCCGATTGACCCGCACATCCAGCCCTCCGATGAGATCCTGCCCACCCTTCTTCGTCCTATTCGCGCTTTCCGCTAGCAGGATGAGACCTGCACATGTGCCCCAAGTAGGTTTGCGGAGTACTCTGCGCAAAATCAGTCCTAGTAAGAGTCACGCGACAGTGGCGGGTTCATACTTGACAAACTCCCTCAACGGCTCCAACATTCCCGAGCGCGCCGCAACAAGCGATATCGTCGTGCTCTCGCCGCCCGGCAGAATCAACCCATCGCATCTCGCCAGTTCAGCCGGAGTTCTGACCTCGATGAAGTCCCAATTGACGTCTCGGCTCTTGAGTGTTTTGGTCGCTTGTCGCAAGAGCTGTATGTGCTCACTGAAGGCGCCCTGCAACGCGAGAACGCCGACGGTCACATCCGGGATCGGCACTGTCATTCTGGCGTACCGTCAATGCGAGCTTTTATGGTATTGGAGTGTCCGGAGTCCGAAGAGCGTCTGCAATCCGATCCGGGTCGGTAGTGGAATATAAAAAAGTACAAGGCAAAGGGTCCAGTCCTTATCGATCGGTGACGTGGGGTACCGAGGCTTTGTCCCGACGCCGCAGCTTAGCTTTGACATCTTACACTTCCCTCCGTGAATAGCCACACCGCGCGTGATGAGTCTACCAGAGGGGCAGCTGGCTTTGACATGCTGGCTGCTCGATACGCGGTCATTATGGCCTGGTGAAAAGATTGCGGAATCGGTATAACCTCAACGCGCCATTCCGAGCTGTTGCTGACACTACCAGGCTCCCGAGGCGCTGAAGCTTATTTCCCCCGAAGAGCGCGAAGCATGCAATCGAAAGTACCATGTCGCCGACGCGAAGATGAGTCTAGCCTCCGCGCTGCTCAAAAGGTTGTTCGTCGCGAAGACACTGGGGATACCCTGGCAGGACATACGCTTCGGTCGCAAACGCGATCCCAAGCATGGGAAGCCGTGTGCTCTTTTGCTTGACGGGACGCCGGCGCCCGTCGAATTCAATGTTTCGCATCAAGCGGGACTCGTCGTGATTGTGGGGTGCAGATGTGAGACGGTTGGGGGAAAGAGCGATGTTGAGCTCGGCGTGGACATAGTATGCGTCAACGAGCGGAACGACTACAGGTTGATTGATGAAGAGGGATTCGACGGCTGGGTCGACGTCTACCAGGAGATATACAGCGTCGAGGAGAGTTGGGACATGAAATTCAACGTCGATCCATTCCCACTTCTCGACGGTACAATAGTCACATCCGACATGCTCGGCCGCCACGATCGATGCTGCAAACGTGACCAAAACCTCGTAGCGACCCTACCCTCGGGCGAACAAAGATCGTTCTCAAGCGACCTCCTCATCGACGCTAAACTTCGCCGCTTCTACACATTCTGGTGCTACAAAGAAGCCTACATCAAGATGGACGGGGAAGCGCTGCTGGCTAATTGGATTAAAGATTTGGAGTTCAAGAGCGTGAGAGCGCCTAGGCCGGGGACGGTGGCCAGGTGCAGTACGTATGGGACGTGGGGTGAGCGGGTGGGGGATGTGGAGGTGTGGTTTAAGAGACGGAGGCTGGCGGATGTGAGATTGGAAATTCAGGCCTTTGAGGAGAACTGTATGATTAGTGTGGCTGCGAAAACGGACAAGAGGTTGCCGGAGGTGCTTACTGGTTTTACGAGTTTGCATTTAGAGCACGATATCTTGGATTATGTACGCTCGGGTTGAGGGTGTGGATCGATCTTTTGACACTGAAACTACATTTACTTTCTGACACCTGTATCCAAAAGATACTACGGCGCTCCATCATGCTCAAAGACCTAAGCAACACCCCACCTCTCCGCAAAACGATCGTTCCCGGGATCCTTGTTCCTCTCATACTCGCTCTCATCTGCTATCAAGCTCGCCGTCTCCTCGCCCCACACCTCAGCGATCCAGGCATAGATCAAGTCAATGCCAGCCGAGACACCTGACGAAGTCCAGATGTTGCCATCAACGACCCAGCGCGCTTTCCCGACCCATTCCACATTCGTGTTCTGCTCTTTGACCTGGAAGCGCGTCAGCGGGGCAAAACCATGTGAAATTGAGAATTGGTTAAAGGGGCGTGGAAGGAGGGATTACATACCCAACTAAAAGCCTTCTTATTACTAGTAGCCCTCCTTCCATCCAAAACCCCACTCTTAGCCAAAATCGCACTCCCCGTGCAAACCGTCAAACACCACCTCAACCTCCCATAATACCCCTTCAAAAATTTCACCACCCCCTCAATGTTCTCTTCCTTCCTAGCCCCAAACCCGCCCGGGATAATCAATACTTCTAGATCATCGGGAGCTGTGGCGAAGGTGTGCGTCGGCACAATGCTCTGGCTGAAGTTTGAATGTTGGTTTTCTTGAAGGGCGTGGCCGGTTGGTACGGGGTCCAAAGTGTTGGCGAGGATGGTGAGGTTGAGGGGAAGCGTGGCGGCGAGGAGGTTGAGGGCGTCGAGGGGGCCGCAGATGTCGAGGAGTTGGAAGCCCGGGAAGAGGACTATGCCGATGTTCTTGGGGGTTGGGGAAGACATGTTGGAGGTTGAGGTTAAAAATTTGTCTTCGTCTCGACTTCGTATGTTCGATAGCTTGATCCCTAGGTTTCGGTAGTTGGAAATTCTATTCGTACTTGATGCAGTTACTTATTCAATGCACTCGAAATTTTGAAGTAATTGACACAACTACGACACACGACCTACTCTTATTTATATATGCTTCCACCCTGGGCAACCTTGAATGTTACCCCTCGTTTAGCACTGCTTTTGACCTGCGTCTCCCCGCGCACATTTATTAGTCAGCTACGTGGAGCTAGACCATTGGACAGCATCATGTACCCCATGCCCGCTGAGCTGAGCTGGATGGCGCTATGGACTTGGCCGACGGAGAGCGGATGGGGCGTTAGCTGCTCCACGGCCGGTGGCGGGCTGGAAATGGACTTGGCATGGATTAAAGGTATTCGAGAAGCAAACACAAGTTGGACTGAGGGAGTCTTGACGCCGTTGACGCTGGGTTAGTAGGTTAGTTTGAGATGTAGAGACGGAGGAGCTATGTCGACCTTGACTAGGTGTGGAATCGGACTACTATGAAATCCACTTCAACTTCATACGACACCATTCATATGCACCCCCATTCTATCCTGCACCTCAACCGTAGGCCACGCTCTCGCCTTTGCAATCCTCTCCCCACTAATAACATAGCTTTTCGGCAACGCACCCCCCTCAGTAATCTCCCTTTGCACCTCCACCAGATCCTTCCCAGCCCCCTCTCCGAGGACCATGTCCACAACCGCTTTCCCACACAACGTGCCATTCGGCATTCCATGCCCCGTGTACCCCCCAGAAAGCCACAATCCCTCACTTCCAGGCACCTTTCCCACCCACGGGTGGTTGTCTCGCGAATACCCCATTATACCCGACCACTCAGCTGCAGCCTTGAGCTCCTTAACGCCCTCCGTCTCCCCATCAAGCTTGAGTATTTTGAGCAATGCGCCGCGTAGATACGCCGCAGCGCCGTCGTCTGTGACACTGTCGTCGCTTATGCCAATGGTAGGTAATACGCCCGCTCCGCGGCCGCCGCCAAACATCAGATGGCCTGCCGGATTCGGCACGTCCGAGTACGGGCGTTGGATGAGGTAATCGTCATTGTTTGCTGCTTGGCCGAGAGCTGCAACCATACCGTAAGAGTTTGGGAGGAGTGTAGAGTTCTTGGGCGGGAAGAGGGCGGACATTTCGCCGCGGACGGGAACTATGAGGTCAGCGAACTGGGGTAGGAGTGCAGAGGTGTAGCCGTTTGTTGCTAGGATGACGGTCTTGGAAGTGATGGTGCCGCGGGGGGTTTGCAGTGTGTGTTTCCCGTCTGCAGAAGTGATTTCCGTTACTGGTGTCTGTGTCTGTAGGTTCAACTTGCCCTCCTTGACTAACTTCTCCAGTACGAACGTGACGAGTTTGTATGGCCATAGACTTCCAGCTCCAGAGGTCAAGGTAGCGCCAACGCAGTCCTCGCCCACGCGGTGCTTCTTCAGATCTTCCTTGTCTCTTATGACTTTGACTTGTTCGGCGATAGTGGGCGCGATCTTTTGGAGGTAGGCGATTTCTTTCTCGGCTTCAGCCATGGCGGCTTCGGTCCAGAAGGTGCGGCAGCCGGAGACGGAGCGCCATTCGCAGGGGACGGAGTGGGTCTCTATGTAAGACTTCACAGTGGAGACGTTGTGGAGTTCGAATTGGGCGACGTCTGCGGAGCGGTCGAAGAGGAGGGGCTGACAATGGCCGCCGTTCTACCAAATGTTAGTGCCGGGTCAATCATCTCGAAGGCATAGCGTCTCATCAGACTTCAGACGGAAGCAGTGGAGACTTCCAACATAGCTGCGCAGACAGCAGCATACCAGAAATACCAAGGAGCATCAACTCACCCTGCCTGTAGCCCCCCAACAAGCTTCCCTAGCCTCCAATAGAACAACGCTCTTGTCCTTCGCCCTATCGTCCTCAGACAAGAACCTCGCCGCCGAAGTCCCCGTGATACCACTCCCTACGATGACGATATCCGCTTCCTTCGGCAGCTCCTCCGTGGTACGATGCCCGAGGAGGAATTCATTAGGCTCGCTGTGCCAGAAGGAGTTGGTCGAGACCGGCGTGGGTAGCGTGGAGCGTCCGTGTCGCATGGTTGCGAATGGGGTGGAGGACTACTGGTATCCGACTGGGTAGTGGGCTGTGCTGGAAGGAGGGGTGGTGGGGTTATATGTCCGCCTATGTATGTGTCCTGTAGGACGAGGATGTTATACACTGATAAGGCAGTTTACAGTGTAAGGGACACGGGCTACTGTGTTGCGAAGAGTAGCCGTGGTCCTATCGGAGTAACATTGAAGCTGCGGAGCCCCGCTGGAGCTCATGCCGAAGCTGGCGTGCTATTCCGATCGGCATTTTGCTGAGAGGACTACCATACTACCCCTAAGATTAGAGGCCAAGTAGTCGCAAGCTACAATTTGGAAACAATCTCGAATTCGATTGGAGAGTGTACATGATAAGAGCTCCACAGGACATGGCGGTACTCTTGCGGCGGTGAGGTTCGCGACACGCGAACGCGCTCGATTAGTAAGGGGGCTGTGCAGGCAGGAATGGATGTCAGTTTCGCGCCATGTTGACCTCCCTTCATTCTCCTCTATCCTGGAGGACTGCGGTCGATCAGAAGATGCGAATTCGCCATGGATAGTTACGACTTTTACAGCAATCGTCTTGTCCTCCTGCAAGCACGTTCGACCCCAACACTCCCTCAACACTAGAACCGATAGTCCAAGGCAACAAGATGCATTTTGCATTCGCAAGACGTATGTATAGATTATTTGGGCTAATATACATGGCGTAGATCAACGACAGCTCAAGGACCACAAAGCAGTAGGAGAAAGTAGCGAAAGAAGAAGCCCCAAGCCCTGCACATGGCGGGCTACCAAAATCATTCGAACCAGCGACAGATATATTGCTCCAACACCAGTACCAAGCATCCCAGTCATTAGCGTAAAGGTTGTCCAGGGGCCACCGGACACTCGCACGAGTATGATGCTTCCAGCAGCTATCTAGCCCCCAGCGCAGGCGCGTCGCAGACCGACCTGCATCGGCGAGTAATCATTACTTTCGCCCCATATGCAGCAAATCTTTAGCGTGCTCAGTAACTGAAAAGTCGTTGAACAACCAAGAGTTGGAATGGCGCCCGTGCCACATGTCGCTGCTGCTGCTGGTGCTCCGTCTCGATGGATTTGACATGCTAGGTCGCTTCGCTTTTGTTGCGGTGGACGCTGTTGAGCTCTGGCTGGCACTTGCTTTGTGTCGCGGTTGTTGTGGGCGCTGGGTGTAGGTCGGCGTTGAGGGTTGAACGCTGGTGGTAGCTGGAAGCTGCTCAGGCGGCATCATCATTGGGGACTTGGAACGCTTGTGGGATGCGTCCGCTCGATTCCGGCTGTGCGACCGACCACGAATGCGCGAGGAGATGGCGCCGAAGAACGACCCCTCAGCCGGAGACGTTGGAGAGCGCGATCCACGTGGGAAGGTGGTAGTTGGCGAGTGCATATCTGGAGATGCTGCGCCAGATGATACGGACTTCTGCGAGCCGCTCGTCACAGTGCGGATGGGTGGCGGGGGCTGGAAGTACGAGCCCTCTTGACGGGACGGCATTGTCAATTGATGCGTGGAACGGGTGGTTTGCGGGGTATCTCAACGAGAGAGCTGAAGGTAGGAAGTGTGAAAGGTGGTCGTGGGGCTAGACCTCCGTATTCAAATAGTCGAGAAAGAGTAGAGATATGGACAGATTGGCAGCTCACATCACATGTGCATCCCCGCCCTCTTAAGCAACACGCATTCCTCCAAACAGCACAACATGCACGATCACATTCCCTCTTGGCGCATGGGGCCTACCTATACCAGCCATTCGCGTTGAGTGCGGTGAGCAGCTACCCCTCCCGCCCAATCAACACATGATCCTTCGCCTCCGCTCGCCCAAACAGGGCACAACAATGGGACTCACACACCAGTTCACCGACTCCCACTCTGCACGTCGTGCATGTGGGCGGGCCCCGCCAAACGCCAGCACATCCGCCGGCGCGGGAAATGCTAGGCTAGATCCATACGGTCTCCGGCCACTGCAGATACAGGGCTGAAAGAGCCGAGCAGGCCAATCGGGTGCTGTGTGGGCGTCGCGGCTGCCTTGATACCATTGTGTTGCAAGCCATGGGTGGCATGGCACTGTACGTTGTCATTTGCGTGCATACTTGATTCTGTGCCGGGAGCGGGGTTTGTTGCGAGATTCGTTTCGAAACGGGCATGCGTGCGGGGATTGATGCGTAGATTCCGAGGACAAATCGACTGTTTTTCAGCGTCGTAATAGGATCTGGTAGATCGCTTATGTTATGATGCAAGATGTCTCAACGAACGTGGACATCTGTAGTGTTCGGTCAAGTCCGCGAGGAATTGATCGACGCAGGCGAGGGTCCTACACCGTAACATTTGCGGTTCGGAGGCTCCGACTGGACGCGGCGAGGCTGATCACATTGGTCCCGACGTTTTGGACCATGGGTAACGTGGGTTGCACCCAAAGATGTGTCCATGAATAGAACGATGTGAGATATGCACTGCTCAGTGTCTGCTATTCTGCGATGCTGCTGTTACAGTTCTTTTGAGAGCGTGACTTGCTTTGCACTTGACCACATTTGAAGGATCCTGTCGATTCTCAGTCAATAAAGCGATCGCGTGGCGCTTGTTGGATCGCTTCGGTAGCGTGAATGCACGTGACTGAAAATCGGGCCGAGACCCGGTCTCCACCCCGACCTCGGGTGTGGAATCGCACAATAGATGTTGGATATTAAATGTAGCGTATATATATCATGTTTCCACTGAATCTTCCATAATTCAGTATAACAACAGACATCAAGTCTACTGTCTGCATCTATGGTCCAGCGGTAGGATATCTGCCTTCCATCTTTACAGCTACAGCTGTAAAACGTTAGCAGATGGCTCGGGTTCGACTCCCGGTGGATGCAATTCACTATCTTTTTGCTCTTTAATTATCCCTTTCTATATACTGGGGTATCAGGCATAAGTTTGGAAATGGCCCGCACATGACAGGGTCTTCGCAAAGTTCTCTCTAGTTAACACAACACCGTTGAATTTTTTAATAATATGCAATAAAACGAGCTTTTCGAGGGGATTCTATCGCGCTATTTAATTTGCAATTCGCAGATGTGGCGGTGGAGATATGTTGATTTTTGTTGTGGTAGACACCCCCGTCATGCGCGGATCATGTACTTCGCTTATGCCTGATACCACAGCACGTCTTATAGGACAACAGAGAGTGCACTTTGTAAGTGTTTAGCCAGTTTTCTGGTCTATCGAGATAAAATCCTCCATGTACGACTAATGTAGATCACGCGCTGCCTGGGCTGTCTGTCTTGGTCGATGATTCAATTTGGCTCGAGCAAACAACACTTTGTTACAAGTGCAAAGCAGTCTCCGAGAGGCCAATCTCGATGCAAGCAACATCGGCGAGGGTAAAGGCACCAGGAAACGCTATGGACCGAAATAGTGTGAGGAGATGAAGGTAGTCTAGTTGTACGGACCGATGAATTGTAGGCTTCAATACTCTAGAAACCGAGCATTGACTCTTGTCATTACCGATGCAAGAATTTACACATCAGTGAATCAATTGAATTCCCTTGAGCTTGTCCCTATCTTGCTCCAGGGTCTATGCGATGGAACTCCGCACGCTAGCCTCTATATCCACTTTCGGTCCAAAGCCCAATCTCGTTCGAGCTTTACCGATAGGGTATGTCGTATTATAAATTGCATGCTGTATGTAGAGCCTGGAAATAGTGAGCGGAGGCCTTTTCGTTCATAATGTGAACACGAAAGAAAGTTCCCTACAGTGCTCGCAAGTCTGAGAGCAACTTTCGCGGGCACCACGATAACACTTTCGGGGTTGGCATTGTCACGGGCAAGATTCCAGATGCGGAGAGAAGCCTTGGAAAAGCTGAGGGTCGCCGGTGGTCTGTAATTGAGGGTACAAGGTCAGCAAATGTCTGAATAGATTTAGGGTGTGCTAACAGCGTACGCGAACGTGTAGGACCAGAAGAATCAACACTTGTACCCCAGGGATACGTACGATGTGGAAGGCTTCGCCATCGACTTTGGGTCTCAAGGAGGCAAAGCTTTGGCTGCAAGGACATGTGCCTCGGCCGCCACGGGCGCGTACACAGGCTCCACTTTGTTAGTGCCGTCGCCGAGCTGAACCTTCGTTTTCCCTTTTTGGAACGCCTTCAGCTAACGACACGAGAGAGTGATTGAAGTGAAGCTAACCCAAAGCCGACCATTGGGCAGTGATTAAGCTTCATCCACATTTCAGTCAGCATTGCAAGACGACAAGACTAGGCTAAGCGGATCTGTGTCCATTGGGCGTGAGGGATTCACGTCCCTCAAATTTGTTCCCCGCTCAGCCCACCATAGAGAATAGTAATACCACCTCATCAGTGTCGGGCCAAATCGTTTCCAACAAACCGCGTCTACTCCAGATCAAAGGAAGAAGAGTCTATTTGCTCGAGGAGAACGAGCGATTACGCTTAAAAGGCACCTAGGACACGACCATAGTGCGAATGTTGAGATGGCTTAAGATGAGTTTTTAGGTTCTGTCTCGCGCAAAAGTTTTGGCATTTGCAGTACTCGCGATAGACGGCAAAATATTTCCAAGAAGGAGATATGGATTCTTACGTAGGCAGTATGAGTGTACGCATGTTAGCGCCTGTGCATTTGTTGTTTGACCTGTAGTCAACTCGCTCCTCGTCCTCACTTCGTACGTGTCTTCGTACGTGCATTGCGAAGCGAAGGCTATCAGGATTCTTTTTAGCAAAACTGTGGAAAGAAGGAGGTCTAAAAATCGTGCAAACCATCAAGTCCTTACTTCGTCATACCTCTTTTTTCGCAAGCATCTAGGATTTCATGCACGACCAGAAAATCCGCCCCAAGGACATAGAACCAGACAACATCCTTGTTCACAAGGTACTCGTCATTTTACTACTTCAGCTATTTCTCATATAATAGCACTGCTATCGGGGCTACGACAACAGGCCAACCGCATGCGATGACCTGAGCCAGACGTCAGCAAAGGAATATCAAGTTGGACCGTTTTGTTGTCGCTCGAGTGTGTCTACTTTGAGATACTATCAGCTCTCGAGCCGATCATCATATTGTCTGGCAATAGGGAAGTGTATCGTGACGCGTTCCGCGAAATGAAAAGCCACCTTCACGTTATGAATGATTCTCGAGACCACGCGTACACTAATTGGTTGCTTGTTTGATATCAGAGATGATTGTACAGGAGTCAGGCAACCGTGTCGTGGGGGCCGCTCGTTTAATCTTCCATCTGCTTTACTTCCGCTGTTGTCGGGGAAGATCAAGGGCACATACACTCCTATACTGAAGCCACGTTAGGCACTTGACAAATGGCAGTAGGCAGTGCGCCTTCCCACGGCCGCCAATATCTTTACCACAACTCATTGTCTCCCACTTCACCCACCATCCATACTCAACACGACTTTGGAGCGACGTCATCACCATATGCTGTCTAATCACAGACTGCAGTCGCATTATGTCTTTCGACTTGCAGTCGCGTACCCTAGGATCCAGCCTTGTGATCGGTGGCCGCGGGTCCGTCGGCTATCACATCTTCACTTGGTTGTTGGAAGAACCAAACCACGGGTCCACCACCGTTGCCAGCCGAAATCCAAGCCATAGTAGTCTCGATGGAGTTACCTATGTCGAGCTTAACATTACAAACGCCAATGCTGTGTCCGATCTTCTGAATAATGTCCGTCCGGAGGTCATCTTCCACTTGGCTGCCCCTCTTGCCATCGATGAAAACAATAGTCCTGGATTTTTCCGTAAGGTCATCGTAAATGGCACTAAAGCTTTGCTCGCCGCTGCAAAGGCACATCCCTCTGTCAAGGCATTCGTATACCCAACTACACCTGCTGTCGATAAGGACACGAGCACTTCGATCTCGACGAGAATGTCCCAGTTTAGATTAAAGCATTCAAGACTTTCCCGTACTACAAAGCGAAAGCCTTGGCTAAGACGGCGGTTCTCGGTGCAAACTCGAGACCCACGGCGGAAGGCGGAGGCTTGCTCACGGCCACGCTTTGCAAGCCGATGATATACGGTGAGCGCGACAGCCAGGGCATCTACGGTCAGCTCGAGACATTTTTTTCTCTCAAAAGTGAAGTTGAGGTATGTTCCATCTCGTGTACATTGTGATGACTGGTGCTGAGCTCATATACTGCAGCAAGCGATGATTAGTCAACCACCCCGCCTTTGCATCTTGGGTAGCTCTTTGGATGGCAAAACAAGATTTCCGTACGAGGGAAAATGCGAATGTGGACGTTCGCTGGCTTCCCGTGCATGTTGGTTCTCTTGCAGAGTGGGCATCTTCCCCGCACGCATCGCCAGCTCGCTGTCCCCACCATCATCATATTGGTCCTCATCTTGTGAACTGCCCCGCTCCTGGAAGGGTCGATTAGTTGTGGATGAGTGCAGACAAAAGTGATGACGGCTTTTCTGCTTCCTGGGGTAGATGATGCTCGAACTGCAACGATGCTTGGCGACACAATGCCGCTTACAAAGCGATACCAGACATCTGCCCGGCCGAATCCACAACGACGTCTCCGGTATTCGTAATATCGTCGTATGTACAATTAATTGGTATGTGCGAGCGGCGGAGATGTCCGCGTTCTGTCGTCCGGACCCTCTTGGGTTTTGTACTAGCATGACGTTTCGATTTCTAAGCGCACCCGTGTGCCGTACGGCAGCGAGAAAGCGCTTCCATGAAAGCCCCTCATTTAGTCCATTGGGCTGGTTGAGATGTCACCACTACGACCCCTCATTACGCTGCAGCTTCGGAACTCCTTAAAAAGCTCTCCCCGCCTCGCATACCCCCGCTTCATCGCTCCTCTTCACACCACACCGAAACGACTCCAGCAGACGCCCGACATGGCAAGCGAACGACCGACCGGCCTCAAGGCGAACAAGGGCATTGAGCTGCTCACCTGGGGCACGCCCAACGGTGTCAAGGCCTCCATCTTCCTCGAGGAGCTCAAGGAAGCATACGGAAAGGTTGGGGTGCTGCCGTGTGGTAACGGCTTCACGTGCTGACGGAGCTTCAGGACTACACATGGCAGGGAATCAACATCTCGCAGAACATCCAGAAGGAGGAATGGTTCACTAAGCTTGGGCCTAATGGCCGGATACCTGTCATCGTCGACCACGACCAGGGTGGCTTTGCGGTGCAGGAAGGACTCGGTGTGTGACGTCCGCCAGCGTGCTACTCATAGCTAACTGTAGCAGCAATCCTCAACTACCTTGCGCGCAACTATGACACAGAGCAAAAGTTCAGCTTCGCTGACCCCTTCGACATCTCCCGCGCGGAGCAATGGATGGCGTGGCAGCACGGAGGCCTCGGTCCAATGCAGGGACAGGCCAACCACTTCGCTGTGAGTCTTGCGCCATGGAGAACACGCAGCCCACACTGACACTTGCAGCGATTCGCACCCGAGCGCATCCCGTACGGCGTTCAGCGTTACGTAGGCGAGACGGAGCGCCTCGTAGGCATCCTCGACAACCACCTCAAGAACACGGACTACCTCGTTGGAAATAAATACAGCATTGCCGACATCAATTCTTTCGGCTGGGTCAACGCGCTACGGTTCTCCGGTGTCGATATTGACAACTTCCCCAACGTGAAGGCGTGGTGGGAGAGGATATTGGCTCGGCCGGCCGTGGTTCGCGGTCTCTCTGTGCCGTCGAGAAGCCCCTTTGGCAACGACACATACCTGCAAAGGCGCAAGGATGACAAGGAGTTTGCGGAGAAGGAGGATCAGAAATACGCGGAGATCAAGGCTGCCAAAGAGAAGTATAACTACAAGTATTCTTCCCCGTGAAGCGCCCGGAGCGCAGGTTCCGAGACAGACGTACGCTGCTGGGTGTATAATTATTCAAATACAAATTGAAATAGAACGGATCACAAAGGTGCCTCGGTGTATTGATGCGCGTCTTTGGTGCCACTAACCCATAACACAAGACAGTCCAAGACCTGTTCCTGGAGGACAGCGGCACGCCCTTCAATGCTCGCCTCTCGACCGCATCGGCGTCCGACTTCACGCTGAAACGCGTGGAGAACATCGTGAGCCCGTTTCGCGCGCGAAAGCTACGAGCCAATCAAGACGGCCCAGACCCTTGCGTGACATGGTCCGCTAAGCGGGCGCCAACAACGTAGGCCAAGCGATTGGGAGATGGTCGTCGACGGCCCAGACTTGTCACGCCCACACCCTCTTCCTGGCGCCAGCAGAGGCGCGACATGGTGGAACCGCGTTCACGGTGGACGGATGACTTTCTCTTGAGGAGAGACACATATAAGAGCCAGACTCACTCGCCTGCTACCAGAGTCATCCCTTCAGTCACTGTTCCGCTTCTTCACTTGGACTGGTTCCATTGTTCTCTTGTTCCCTTTACTATATATTGTTCGTTGCGCGGCATATTGCATTATCTTGCAGTTGCACCTTTCCTTGTCGATCATTGTACAGAAGGAGCGCTCTCGTGGACACACATCTCTCGGTCGCTAATCGCATACCGACGTCATATCTTGGTCGCATCCTTGCTCGCCAGCACCAACGTTTTCTTTTATCCCCACCAACAGCCTTGAACGATACTCTTCGGTACACCACGCCGGTTTGCACATATAGCATTGTGCAGAACTCCATTGTTCGACGCGCACGACAGCATCTTTATCAACGACGACTCCCGCTTTGCCTCGCGTGTTCTGCACACCCTTAACCACCACTCCTTCCGCTTCTCACACGAGAAAGCGATCACTTCCTAAAGTCCTACGACACCACTACTGTACGTGCGGTCACCTCTACTCGAAAGTCCACTACTTACAGATGGCTATCCAGCTCCTCATAATGGCGCTCAACTTCCTGCGCAAAGGCTCCGTCAGGGGCGAGAAGGCGACCGCCGGCACCTCCATCAGGGCCAGCCTGACACCCACTTCCGCCTTCCTCCTGGTCATGCGCTTCTTCCAGTTCATCTTTGGCATCGTTGTCATCGGCCTCTACGCCCAGGATCTCGTTAGAGCCACCAATGCAGGTGTCGGCCGCGATCCCAAGTGGATGTATGCCACCATCATCGGTGCTATTGCCAGCATCTGGGCCCTCCTCTGCATGACCCCGTGGTTCAAGGCGTGGTTCTTCTTCGCTGGCGACTTCCTTGCGTTCCTGTTCTACCTGATTGCGTTCGGCATTTTCGGCAAGATGTACATCAACGAGGATCCCGAGGGCAACAAGGGTATTACCCGCATGAAGCACGCCGTCTGGATTCTGCTCGTCAACATGCTGCTCTGGTTCGTCACGACTTGCTACGGCGCGTTCGTCTTCTGGAAATACCGCAAGGCACGGACCACCCACACCGGGCGTGCTGGCGTGCACGCCTAAGTGCCTCCTCACGAGCACCTTCAAATCACCATATGAACAACATGTGGCTAATTTGGAGTGCTAGAGCTACACGGTCAGCATCAATTTGACCGCGTCTTTCTAGCGAGCCTCTTGCCATCTCATCGACACTGCGACGACACCATCTCATTGGATTTTTCGCGTTTGCTTTGCACATCAATACCCTGTGTCGCGTTTTTGCGACCATTGAGCAGCTGTATATTAATAGACCTGATGTTTGTTCTACTAAATCTCTGGTTTTCCTTCTGGCGATTAGTGCTTGGTCTTCTCGTTTCCTCTCACCAGTCGCTTTTGATACCCTGGCATCTGCAATATAATCTTTACTACACTAAGCATGTCCAATCGACTATTGAACAAATCCGAGCTGAAACGACCGAGAGCAGAATCCCACAAATTGTACTTCAACACAACCCAATCGCGTGTTGGCACCGAGATTACTAATCTGTCGCTATCTTGAGACTCCATCCCGTGCTCTGCTTTCATGCTAGATGAACGTACGGGCCGAATACGTTACTAAGCACCTGCCGGCGGCATACAGCGTAGCTAGATAAGCACGACGCAATGCATGTTATTACAACTCTACCGCAACGTGACCGTCTATAGACAATGCTTCGATTAGTGAACAGCCGTCTGTTTCCGTAAGCACCATTGATTATGCCATGCGCATCAAGTGAAAGGACTGACTTCATGTAATTCAAAAGTATAAGATGTCAAAGTGCCGGAGGGACCTAGCAGCACTTCAAAGATCACGCTACGAGAACAACTTTCCATCATTGCATTAATTATCTTACTTCTCTCCATCCTTCTCCTTCCCATGCGCAAGCTCTCCACAACAATGACTACACAAACCGCTCTACTCGTCAAATCCATCGGCGCCCCTGTCACCTCCGTCACCAACTGGCACATCCCCCAACCAGGCCCCAAGCAGATCCAAGTCCGCGTCACAGTCGCTGGGCTAAATCCACACGATCAAAAAGGACGCGACAGTGGGCTTTTCATCAAAGACAGTCTTCCTGCTATCCTTGGCGCCGATGTCGTTGGCGTCGTCACGACGCTTGGAGACGGCGCGAGTAGGTTCAAGTCTGGTGATCGGGTGTTTGGTCAGGCGTCGACTGCACCTGGGTCTGTGAGTAAGGCGCTACAAGAGTATGCGGTGTTGGACGAGGACTTTGCGGCTGGGGTTCCAGAGGGCATAAGTGAAGATGAGGTTGCTACGTTGCCTACGAATCTTTTGGCTGGTAAGTAGCCGTGGTGTTGCTGCGTGACGGGGTATGATCGTGTGCTAAGTACAACGATCAGGTGTCATCGGCTTCTTCGACTCCGGAGGTCTTGCTCTCCCTCAGCCCTGGAGCAAAGACGCAAATCCAACAGCATTCGCCACCTCCTCTATCCTCATCATAGGCGGAGGAAGCAATTGCGGCCGCTTTGCCACGCAGCTCGCCCGCCTCGTCGGCTTCGGAACCATCGTTGTGGTCGGCGGAAAAGCCTCCGAACTCGAGAAATTCGGAGCAACTCACGTCGTCGATCGACATGGCGGCCACGACGCCGTTCTCCGGCGGATCCGCGAAGTGGTCGGCGATAACCTGCTATACGCGTTCGATGCGTATAATGCGCCAGACGGCCATCATTTAGCTATTAACGCGCTATCGAATTCGCAGCGGGGGAAGCTCGCGCGTTTGGTGTGGTCCAGGGGAGCTTTGCAGGAAGATAAGATATTGCCTAAGCAAGCAGGTTATGAGTTGAAGAATGTGCTGGGGATATCGCATCTTAAGCCGGAAGCCTCGACGCCTTTTTGGCAGCATATTTCGGAGTATCTCACACAGAAGAAGATTCGGCCATTGGAGTATGTGTCGGTCAAGGGACTGGATGTGGCGAAGGTGAATGAGGTCTTGGATGCGTATCGAGATGGCAAGGCGGTTGTTCAAACGCATTTTCGTGTTTCGAACTAGGACCAGTGGTGGCTTAAGCTTGAACATGTGGGCAAAAGCCAGTAATTCTCTCATCCACTCAAACAATCAACCCGCCCCCATCAGTCCTGATCATAGCCCCATCTATATTCTCATCCTTCAACAGCCCCAAGTAACTCTCCGCCAAATCATCCACACTCCCGACCCGTCCCGTCAACAACTTCCCCTCCAGCGCTTGAAACATCGCCTTCTTCTCATCCTCCCCCATGACCCACAACTCCGTATTTGTTGGTCCAGGACTCACCCCATTTACCCGAATCGGCTTCAGATCGAGCGCAAGACTGCGCACCATGCTGTGAATTCCGCCCGCAAACGACCCGATGGTGCTCCAGTTTGGCACCGGACGCTCGCTTACCGCGCCCGTAGTGATGATGTAGGATGACGACGGAGAGGAGACGAGATAGCGCTGAACGAATTTCGCGACAAGGAGGGGTGCGAAGAATCGGACCTGTCCGGCTTTCAATATCACTTCGATGCTCAAATCTGCAATCTTTCCCGGCGCCAACGCATCGCCAGCTGTATAGATGACATGGTCTAGCTTTCCCTCGCTGCCGCCGATTTTCTCTACGGTATTCTTGAAGAGCTGCTCCAGTTCGATTTCGAGAGTGTCTTGCTTGCTCAGATCGACCGGTAGGCCGAAGATGGAGGATGCTTTGGAGGGGTAGGCGTCTTTGAGTTTGTCGACTGCGGTGGAGATGCGGGATTGATTGGAGGAGGAAATGACGACATGAGCGCCGTTCTCAACACAAGCTTCTGCGACACCATAGCCGATGCCGGAGGTACCGCCGATGACGAGGATACGTGAAGCGTGGAGCTTGGTGGTATATTTTGTTTGGTCGGGCATATTGGGAATGGAAGGTATGATGGGACCTTGGAGGAAGAATTGGTGGTAGCTGAATGTGTACTCGAATAGGCGCAGAAGGTTTGTACTGTATAGAAGGATAAAGTGTGAATGCAGAAGGGTGAGAATTTACTTGTAGCTGTCACAATGATGCAGCCAAACCACGGCAATCTCAATTTATACTTACCTTGCCCACCACCATCGCCGGGCGACACTTATTTCCGGCCTTCTCCTTCGGGTGGTGTCAGAGGAGATAAGAGCGGAGTTTAGCGTGATACGTTACACAACCTGAAGCTAGTTCTTTTAGGTGGCCTGGTTATTACTGATCTGGCCGGGTTACACCTTAAGTCTACACACAAATGCTGACATCATGCACATGTGGCTGGCATCAGCCATGGCGTCAGCCAGACGGCGGTGTTCACGGTATGGACGAAGCAAGGTGTTTGGGGATTTTCGACTAGCGTTATCGAATTGATAGGTGCTTCATTTCTTCGCTTTGTTTTCTGACGTGCCCGGTGGTCTCTTCGCTTGCCCCGGCCAAAGCCCTACTATGTACGCCACCCCCGTACTTTGATTAACAGCCCATCGATTTTGTGCTCGAGCCCGGCTTTGCTTTAAGGGTATCTTCCTTCTATATCTCTTCTGGTAGAATCCAACACGGCAACCCCTCATCTCATCCATCACGTCGTCCACAAGGAGTTTATTTGCTTTCTCCGAACCTGAGATTGTAAGCCAGTGCATAAACGTCGGTAATCTGGTTATGGCACTTACCAACGGCGCAACGAACAAAACACCGACAAATAGGGCAAGAACAGTCGCAAGCATCTGCAACTTGTTGAATCCCTTACCAAGGACATCGAACGCAAAACTAGGCGCTACGCGAGTCCCGAAGATGTCCAAGCCGTATGCAAAGACTAAGCTAGTGCTCTCAAGACCACTTTCGCTGGCGATGACATTCTTAACTCCCAAGACCTCGTACTGATGGTTGAGGTGCCACTTGGGGTCAAAGTTGATCATGGGCATATACCTAGTGAGACCTTCTGCCGCCTCGTTTGCGTTGGGATCGCGACCAATGGGGCGGCGAGGATCAATCACTTGGCGCGGGATACCGATAATGGAGTTGGAGGCGGGAAGAGTAACAAGAAGCTCGCGGCTTGTGATACCCTGTCTGGTCTGCGTAACAGTCATGTGCGAGATCTCCTCTGGGATCTGGTAACTCTGCGCCAGAACGAATGGCTTCGCGGCTTCGCCCTTGGCTCCGGTAGGCTGTACTGTTGAGGCGTTCGACGAGGCACCCAGCGGGCCTCTATCATCAGGAAGTGGGGATTCAAATAGCTCAGAAACGACTAGCTGATAGCCTCGTGCGGTAGTGGAGGAGTTCGCATCTAAGGTTAGCGAGTAGCTAAACCAGTTCTCAGAAACTGTAGCCGGGATGGGTCGAGTGACATCAACACCGTAATGCGCAACGGTATTGAGCAATTGACCAGACGCCGAGTCTAAAAGATAAACGGAGGCCCGTCGGTTAGAATCGGCGACAGCTATGACAAGGACCAAGTTGGGGTTAAGGTACTTGTAGAGGACCCTTCGGTCTCCAAGCACCTTTCCAATGGATGCCACAGGATCTTTCGCAGGGCGGGCGATGTAGCTGACAATGCGCTCACCCGGCGGTGGGATGAAAGTCCACAACGCACCGGAAGTAGGTTCAGACCCGAGACTGCCTTGGAGTCCACCGTCGATTAGGCTGTACGTGATCAATTTCTCGCCTCGAGAGGTGATTGGACGCTGGGTCTCGATGTTTTGCGACGGCAGGAGACTTCCAGTGGTAGAGTTGATGAATAAAGAGCCGGCGTAACTCGCGTCTTTGACCTCGACGTATCCGCGGAATGCCTTCAACGAGGGGCTCTGGAAAGTGGTATCAGGCGCGAATTGATGCAAGTCCACGCTCCAGACGATTTTCCCTTGTGACCCCACATCCAGGGCTGCCAACCGACCTTTGTCAGTCGCGACTACCACGAGCTTGTGAAAGCCGAAGGTGTCGTGCTGAATGTCCTCAATGGTTGTATCCTGAGATTTGCCGATCAGGTTGCCAAGAAGTCTGGTGGGCATGCTTTGCAGCCAGGCTGGCAGATGCTCGAGATCGCGGACATGCCTCTTGATGCGGTGAATGTAAGCGCCGACGATGTTTTGGTGGCTTTCCTCAGCAAGTTCCTGGGCAAGCGCCTCCTCTTCGGGCAACTCGGCCCACACAGCGGATACTGTGCCAGACAAGAACTCCGGACGGGTCCAGGCGATGTCGCTGTTGCGTATGAGCGCCCACTGTCCATTGGAGAACAACACGGCAGACCTCGCCGCTGAAGCAGTATGGCCTTTGACCACAACCTCCGATACTCCGTGCACCGGGTAAGCACCGGCCAAAGCAGGCGAACCGCTGACAGTCCACTGACCGAGGATCTTGTCGGAGACAGAAGAGACGACGGTTACTTCCTCAGCAGTCAGTCTCGTAAAGTAGACGTTGGCTTCCGATGTGCTGGTTGCGAACGTCCCCTTTCCTCCTTTGTGCTCGAGGCTGTAAGCCTTGGACACGGATGATTTTTTGAGGTCCACATGGTACACTTCGGCCGAGTGGCCGGTTGCAGTCTGGTATTCCACGAGGAAATGCGCCAGAGAGTTGACCCTGTTCGGCGCGTGTAGGACTATCTTCTCCGTCCCGGTGGTGGGTGTGTTGAAGCTTGAAACGCCCTTGGTCCCTATGATGTTCACTTTGAGGACCTTGCTCGTCTTATCCGTCCATGCGAGCAGGGGGGCTGCGGTGTTCGCCCCGGCAAACAAGATGTTGTCCTTGGTGCTTATCTCGCCTTCCGAGCTGAGTGTGTACGAGTCGATCTTCTTGCCGGTGATGGGGCTCAGGGACGTGACGCGCAGCTTAGCACCACCTCCGAGTAGCGGCGAGTGCAACGAAATGTAGTATATGGTTGTGGGCGAGGTCGAGACCTGGAAGGGCGTGTCGCCGCTGTGCTCGTGTCAGTCAATACCGCCCATCCAACACTCCGATTAACGCACCTGGTGTCCGTGTATGTCCACTTTACTCGCCCCGTCTTGCCGTCAAGCCTCCTCACGCTCGGGCTGCTGTCAGCTAGAAGCACGACGGCGTCTTTCGCTTCGTTGTTCGTAATGCCGTCTTCTTGTTCTAGGATCTCCAAGTCTTCAACGGTGGCGCCATCTGCGCGCGTTTCCCAAACGATCCTGCCGTCTGAGGCGCTCCATGCGCTGATGCGGTCCCCTACTGCACCGATGACCGTGTCCTGCTCTTCCCCGCCTCGGAGGTGGCCGTTGCTGCTCAGGCCTGAGGCAGAACGCCAAACCAGGGCCCCATCCTTGGGGTTGATTGCGCCAATGGTGCCATTCTCAGACACTGTGTAGAGGAGAGAGGCTTTACTGGCGGCATAGGGCTTCTGAAAGAAGGTGGCCTCGTGTTTCGGCAAGCCTAGCAACGCATAGTGGAAATCAGTATGATATGCGTCGTCGAGAAAGACTGCAAAGGCGGGCGCAAGCCATGCAGCGAGGGCCAGCGCATGGAGATGCATGATGGTGCTTGAAGTAAGATTGCTTGAGCTTCGGCGATGCATGCTTCAAAATGCCAAGCCATGGGTGGGCCGGCCCGAATATGCATCACGTGAGCGTCAGCCGGCCCGAATGATTCTCCGCCCACCTCCGACGCACTGCATCTCATACGTCGAGAACGCCTGTTTATGCGCAAGCACATCTGTTGAAAAACAGGCGTCTCCTATTGCCGACAGGCAGACCTGACAAGGGTCATGAATCATCGCAAGCATCGTCGCGGGGAAGCGGTTCCCACTTCCGCCGGCTTCTTCACCCAAACGTCCACAAGCGCCGTCCCACCTACTTGCACTCGCGTCTAGCTGCGTGCTGGCGCAGACGTCACAGGAGCCGACGTATCGCCAATTGGATGTGCCTCTCATCGCTGGACTTGGTCAGTTTGTTGCGAGAGCTTTCATGTACCTGTAACGAAGGCGATGAATCATGAGTGGCTCCGCCCTCGTGTCAAGCGTTCAAACATGACTACCAGGTCGGCTCTCCCTCCCAGGCAGCGAGCCCAAAGTGGTCAGCACATGTTATCGTTGCATCGCCGCAAGTCTGCTGCCACAAAGGCTTTGCACCAAACAGACACCTCGCGCCCAAATTCTTCTACGTGCAACATTGGCGAGCTCATCTCATCACATCTGTGCAGCTGCTCGTGCCAACTCTGGTCAGCAGCCGTGTCCTTTGCGCTCTGCTGCATGCCCAGCGTGCTAGTATCTCCTATTCAGGCCTGAACGATCCATCGGAGTCTCAGACAAACAAAGAACGCGGACTGGGGCTTACGAAAGTGTTTACGATACACATGCAGCTACGACGGTACTCTTCTGTTCGCATTTCCCTGCAATGGGGTGTGCTCCTTCATCACTAGTCGGCTGGCATGAAGCTGGGCTCAGACCTCGCGAAAACGCTCAGAGGCTGGCTCTAGCACCAACGGGGAAAACCACACGTCTCGAAGCATCGTGTTCCCAGCGCACTGGCAACCCGGCCTGCCGCTCCCAGCGACGTGGACGGGGGCGCCGTCGCGACAAGCCTGTGCGACCCAGAATTCATGCCCTTGATGATGAAATGTGATGGCCCTGCACTGTCCAAGCCGGCTTTTTGCAGATTCCGGCAAAGAGGAAAGCAGCGTGCATCGCAGGGCGATCCACGTTGCACCCGGATGCTGGTCGGATGGCCCCAGTGGTCCTAGCATCAAGCATTCGCTTCGCTCCCTGTGGCATCTCGCCTACCGTGTGCGCCAGGCTGTCCATCTGTCAGTCCGGGGCGGAAGGTACATATTAATATTGCTCCTCCGCCCTAAAACTCTGCTTGTGAAGTTCAGTGCACATCCTCAATTCCCGCAGACACTCCAATCGCCGTCGTTTACGCAAAAGCAACGCGCGTGCATGCCCAATCGATAAATGCGATAACAAAAAAAAAGGTCTCTCCAACATCGACTCGAGCCACCAACACGCCCGTTTGAGGTGAGTCTCGAAGCAGTCAGTACGACAGTTTATTTGCCGCAATAGCACCATGTCCGAATCCTAGCCCAACGCAGCCCCTGATTGGGTAGCGCGAGATCGTCCAAGTATTTACACTCATGAGTAGCCGCAGTTTCGTTGGTTCAAAGTTGGCGCCGCGCACCCTGATTCCAGACCCAAGTCACACGCTCATACGACACGCGCACCAACGCACCACCACCGTCGCCAAACATCGCCATTTGCTCGCTCGACTTGCTTTGCTCAGCTGCGCACGCGAAAGCAGACATATTTCAGTCCTGAGTCGCGCGTCTGTCGTTATTAAGGGCTGCATCTGCCGCGCAACCACCTCTTCCATCCTACTGCGAAACGCTCATAACTCAGTATGAGCCAAAGAGAGTATCATATTGTCGTGCTCGGCTCGGGTAAGTAAACTTTTCACGCGACCGCAGACTTTGCTAACGTTCCGATTACCTAGGTGGAGTGGGGTGAGATAATCCGCATTTTACAAAGGTCACGCACGCTAACAGGCTTGTCATTTCAGCAAGAGTTGTCTCACGGGTAAGTCGCCCAACTTTACCTTGTGAAGCCCAGAAACTAATAATCTATAGCGCAATTCGTGCAAAATGTCTGGTTAATAATCCCGAAGCCCATTATCAGAAGCGTCCATTGACTGTTCGAAGGATAGAATCTTACGACCCTACGATTGAGGACTCCTATCGGAAAGCAATCGAAGTCGACGTAAGCTCTCGAACATGGTGTTCCGGAGCTCAGCTGAACAACGTTCGTAGGGTCGACATGTTATTCTTGAAATCTTAGATACCGCCGGGACGGAACAATTCACAGCAATGAGGTATGATGCACCTTCATGTTGAGCTTACCCTACTGACCTTGAGCACAGGGAGCTTTATGTAATTGAAGTCATTCGTGCAGCCTACCATTGCTGACAACGACCAGATGAAGACGGGACAGGGTTTTCTACTCGTATTTTCCATAACGAGCATGTCGTCACTATACGAACTCGCAGAGCTAAGAGAGCAAATACGGCGGATTAAGGAAGATGGTACACCCATTCGCACTCTCTTTCCAACAGAAGCTAATCCTGTCAGAGCATGTGCCAATGGTGCTCGTAGGGAACAAGTCCGACCTCGAGGACGACAGAGCTGTGCCTAGGGCTCGGGCTTTCAAGACCTCTCAAGAATGGGGAGAAGTCCCATATTACGAGGCCAGCGCGCGAAGGAGAGCTAACGTCGATGAAGTATTCGTGGATCTTTGTCGACAGATTATACACAAAGATCAAAGGGAATACAAGAACCTTCAGGCGGATCCAAACAGATCACGACGGCCAAAAGGACGGCGTCCCCACCACAGAGGTGGTCACCGACATCGCCCCAAATGCACAATACTGTAATCCGGGCGATTCGTTTAGCTCTCTTTCTTCCTTTTGTACGATTCCCCGGACGATTCCCATAGAGGTATTAGACTATCCGCTCGCAGCGGAAAATTATATTCGATCCGTCCATGGTATTCCCTACGTTGCGAGTCCCTACTCTTCGAAACATCATTATTTTGGGTTTGGAAAAGTGGCCGATCTTTACGACCAACACCGGGTGCACACAGGCTTATAGGTATCAACGTGATCTACTTATAGCTTCTGTAGGTTCAAGCGTTGCCAGCCCTAGAGTACACGCAAGCTAGGAAAACCTCGCAATATCGACCGGCACATATCGGTGATTTCGCGCGGCTGTGCGCGTCTGTTTCCGTATTCGCGGCTCTTTTCCCACCCACGATCAGCCTTGCCCTTGTCAATATGGAAAACCGGGACGAAGCCCGAATGCAAATCGCTCAAGCATCGATGCCAACGAGTTCAGTCCCGACAACGTCACCCGTGGGCAACATATAAGCTAGCCCTTACCACAGTCGACATTGTCTCCCTACTGAACCTCCGAGTCTCAAGCTCAGACTAATGGTCTTGCTAGTACGACTTTGCTATCCACTACTCACGTGGGGTTATGCAGGTGCGGGACGGTCGACGTGGGATGCCGAAGCAGGATGCGGCCGAGTATGCGACCTTCGCTCGAGCGAATATCAAAACCTGCCAAGCGATTCTCCGCGCCACATTTTCACGCAATTTGGTCCTTAACCGCGCACATATAACGGCTGTTTCCGAGCAAAAGACATAAGCATCGGTACTATGGGTTTCACATCGTTGCTTAGCGGGCTTTGAAGATGATGAAAAAGCAGTTAGAGTTCGAATAGTCAAGAGCACTCACAACTTAGCCCACAGTGCAGCAACGGACTTCGAGCTTTACCCAACCCCACGCTTACAACATTAACGACACGCAAGAAGGTACAGCCTGTACCCTTTTTACTCCAATCACTCCACACAAAATCGATACCCCTGTTGCATCGACGCTACGCCGCTGCAAAAATGAGGCCATGTTTGCAGCGTTGCCGTTCTCTTCTCGGCTAGATGCCTCGCTTGCATCTAGCTAACCAGAAACAAAGCCACGTCCACGTTGAAATCTACATGCAAGAGACGGCGAGTGGCACAGATCAACGCACATGTATTCAAACGTGGAGGTCGCGTGTGCTAGCTTACCAACACCTATCGAAGGACTTCGCTCACACACTCAAAATTCGCCAACGGCACCGGAACTACGCAATTACCGGGAGATGTGTACATGTCATGGATTGTTGGTTCGGGTCTTCAGCTTCTGCGAGCCTGATCTTGTATTGCTCTAGAGGGGTGACTAGCGATATTCTTCATGATTACTTCTTCCGCTGGAAAGTAACAACCAGACTGTCTTTTTATAGACTGTACTGAGGTTTACGACTTTACCAAATAGCCCGATGGTACCGGCTAGCCGGTGGAAGAATGAGCAAAAGCAACCACCTAAGCGAATGGAATCGAAGCCATTCAACCGCACTGTCACCCGCGAGGATCTTCGCATGAAGACGTCTTGTTGGGGTTCAAAACCGGACAGGTGTACGCTCCGTGCGACGCCACACAAGCTCCACACGCCAACCAACCCTGCAATTCGCGGACGGAGATAGACGAGACGGTTTAGAGCAGTACGCAGTTAGTATCCGTAGGGTCTCTAGTGTCTTAATCATAACGTTATGACTTGATAATCTTAAATCCACGAGCGGGAGACCTTCGGAACGGCACGGCGCGGTCGGTCCTCTGAAGCATGGTGTCGGGTGGCTTGGCGGTTCATGCTTCGGTCTGGTGTGGTGGCCCGAAGCGGTACGGAATGACGGGATCTAGAGATGACGAGGGTGCGGATGCTTTCACATGATTGCTTGGACTGGGTTTTACGTGTGTGCTGGAGGTACACTTTTTCCTGACTACATCTACACATTTAGACACTTTTATACGCCTCTTCGTGTGCTTCATCACACACCATACGCTCCCCCATACGCTTCCATTTTCTCTCATTACCTATCAACATCATAGCTATGCCTCACCAACTAGCACATGTCCGGTCTGGCGTACTGTCTGGTTCGCATTACAGCCTCGAGCTTAACCTCACACAAGCCTCTACAAAACCCGAGTTCAGCTCAATACCTAGAACTCACCACTGAAAGTCCAAGCGAAAAGACATCTTCCCAGTAAAATGGTTGCATTCGAGATTATTCTCGTGTCGATGTAAAGTCGATAGCATTATGTGCTGAGGATCGTGAAGAGAAAGCCGCACGAGCAATGTTGGATGGCAAGTGACCCGGCCTTGTGCAGGAATTTAGCCTCTGTTATTGATCATCTGATGTAGCGATTGCGAGAAGGAGGATAGTGTTCTTCACGAGGAGATAGTGTATTGCCGCAGCCTCTGGTACGTATAGTATAGCGGAGAGAGACAAACCCATTTAGGCAGCAGGGATCAGTATTTTGTTCAAGGCCAACGAGGAACGTTGCTGCCTTGGTGTGGAAGTTGGTTGTTGGGTGGGCGAATACTCAAGCGGAGCTCCGCCTGCCACAGAGTGTACGTTTAGACCAAGCTGCAGGACAGTGTTGGCGTTTGGAATGCTCCAGACGCCCGAGGAGTAGTCGGCCCAATATTGTGACGCGCCATAAGCGTGTTTGATTGGTGGCAGCCTCGGTGGGTGATGCTTCAATGGAGACCACCCCATCTTATCCCTATCTTATCCCCAAGCGATCCAAAGAGAAGACACTACTGTTTGGAAAGGCATCGACGAGAAGGTCTACAAGGTGAACATAGAAATATCCCGCATACGCACGGAGAAATTCTTTCCGGCAATCTTACAGACCCCCGTATTATTTGATAACAAAGCTCTCCTCGTCCCGCGTCCCGAAATTCCTCGGGAAAGAAGCCCCTTTACCGGCCAACCACGACTCCTATCCGCACGTACAGTGATGGGCTAGTTCTGCAGCGTCGTAGTACGAAACTAGGCCTTGCAGCACATGGTTCTTCCAAAGGCGGCAAACGAACTCGTCGCCCATTTTCTGTGCAACTTGCTGTGTGAGATCGGCGATGGCGATGAGTTTGTCGCTCTTCATCGTGAGCCTACATCTTGAATAGGCGTTGAGGAAGTATTGGCATGCAGCGGAGAATTCCTCGTCTCAATGGCATGGTGTTCTAACTTCCGATCGGTTAAGTAACTTTTTGAGGGCGGAATCTTTGGGGGGTAATGACGTTAAGAAGCCGGCGCACGTAGGAAGATATGCTGGAAAGACTTGCTGGTGAAGAAACTTGTCTCATGTTAGTTGAGTCAGTGGAAGACAACAGTCTCTTGTAGAGAAATAATGGTGCTCTTGGTAGCCGTACTGGGTGCATTGGAAACCGATCGGGTCCACGGATGTTTTCCTGGTCTCTAAAGACGATGACGAAGTGAGGAAGATCATCGTGGGTGAAGTTCCCCGGGCCCGGACATTTAGAGGGTCTGAGCTTCGGCTAGGGTGGTTGAACCCCACAAACAGTCGGTCGCCGGGCAGCCGCATTTGACACAGTAGTAACACACGACACGAGCACTCACCGCCGCCACCACCCGCTCTCCCGCCCAGATTTCTCCCAATTGACCTCGATCGACTCCAATTGCAGCTTGTATTCCTTATCCGTACACCAATTACCGTATTTGGAAGTGTGTACACCTCTCTACCCCGCCCTTTACAACGTCGTGAGCTCTTGAGAACACGGTAGCTTACAGTGTCACCTCCACAGCGCAATCCCGCGAACCCGCATCATGTCCACCCTCGAAGCGAAAGTCAAGAGCGTGCTCTCCGGGGACACGGTCGTCCTCCACAACATCAACAATCCAAAGGCAGAACGCACCCTAAGCTTGGCCTTTGTCACGGCACCGCGACTGCGGCGCGAGGGCGACGAGCCCTTCGCCTTCGAGTCGCGTGACTTTCTCCGCCGCCTGCTCGTGGGCAAGGTGGTGCAGTTCCGCGTGCTCTACAAGATCCCCACGGGTGCCAACCGCGAATATGGAATCATCTCGCTGCCGAACCGGACATCACTGCCCGAGCAAGCCGTCGCCGAGGGCTGGCTGAAGCTGCGCGACGATGCAGGCCGCAAGGACGACTCGGAAGAAGCGACGGCGCTGCTGGAGAAGCTACAGGCACTCGAAGCCCGCGCCAAGTCCGAGTCCAAGGGGCTCTGGCAAGAGTCAGGCGGCAGGATCAGCTCGAGCTCCGAACTCAGTGACTCCAAGCAGTTCGTCGAGGACCACAAGGGCGAGGACATCAGCGGTAGGAGCTTGAAAAAAGCGCATCACGGGGATTACTTGGCTAATTGGATGCAGCAATCGTCGAAAAGGTACTCGCTGGCGACCGCCTTATAGTCCGCCTCCTCCTCTCGCCTACCGAACATGTGCAGACCATGGTCCTGCTCGCAGGCATCCGCGCCCCGGCCACAAAGCGAACGAATCCGTCGGACGGCAAGGAACAGCCAGCGGAGCCTTTTGGCGACGAGTCGCACCAGTTCATCGAGACGCGACTACTGCAACGCAACGTCCTCGCAAACATACTCGGCGTCAGCCCAAACGGCCAACTCGTAGCAAACATCAAGCATCCCATCCACGGCAGCATCGCTCCGCATCTGCTCAAGGCCGGTCTGGCGAAATGCACCGATCACCACACGACCCTGCTAGGTCAAGAGATGAGCTCATATCGGCAGGCTGAGAAGGCTGCGAAGGACAGTCGCCAGGGCGTTTTCCAGGGCCATGTTGCCCAGAAGACATCTGGCGCTGGTGAGCTTGAAGCTATTGTGAGCAGGATACAGAGCGCCGATACCCTGTTCCTGCGAAACAAGGCAGGCATCGACAAGCGCATCAACCTCAGCAGTGTCCGCCAGCCCAAACCAACCGACCCCAAGCAATCGCCGTGGGGAGCTGAAGCCAAGGAATTTTTGCGCAAAAGGTTGATCGGCAAGCACGTCAAATTCCACGTCGATGGCAAGCGTGCCGCTACTGAGGGCTACGATGAGCGCGAAATGGCTACTGTCACGTACCAGGGCAAGAACATCGGTTTGCTGCTGGTAGAGAACGGAATGGCATCCGTCATCCGCCACCGTCAGGACGACACGGACCGAAGCCCCATCTACGACGATCTCCTACTTGCCGAACAGGCGGCACAGGAAGCCCAGAAGGGACTATGGTCGCCGAAGGGTCCTACTGCCAAACAATATGTGGATTATTCTGAGTCGCTAGAGAAAGCAAAGCGTCAACTCACGTTGCTATCACGTCAGCGCAAAGTCCCGGCCATCGTGGACTTCGTCAAATCAGCCTCGCGCTTCACTGTCCTGGTACCTCGCGAGAATTCGAAATTGACACTCGTAATCTCAGGCATCCGTGCCCCGCGATCCGCTAGAAACCCGACCGATAAGGGCGAGCCCTTTGGCCAAGAAGCACACGACTTTGCAAACAAGCGTTTGCAGCAGCGCGACGTTGAAATCGACGTCGAAGACTGCGACAAGGTGGGCGGCTTCATCGGCTCATTGTACGTCAACCGTGAGAACTTCGCAAAGTTGCTGTTAGAAGAGGGTTTTGCTACAGTGCACGCCTACTCTGCTGAGAAGACAGGCAATGCGAACGAACTATTTGCCGCCGAGCAAAAGGCCAAAGACGCACGGAAAGGCTTGTGGCATGACTATGACCCCTCGCAAGAAGACGCTGAGGAGGATACCGTTGAGGGTGCAGACACGAACGGTCAGAACAGTGAAGCAGCAGCAGCGCGCCGCAAAGACTACCGAGATGTTGTCGTCACCCACGTAGATGACACTGGTAGGATCAAACTGCAACAAGTCGGCACGGGCACATCCGCTTTGACCGAACTCATGAGCGCCTTCCGCAACTTCCACCTTAACCCTGCAAACAACCAAGGTCTGCCAGGCCCTCCCAAGGCAGGCGAGTTCGTGGCTGCGAAGTTCACCGCCGACGGCGAGTGGTACCGAGCGCGGATCAGGCGCAACAATCGCGAGGCGAAGGAGGCCGAGGTCGTCTACATTGATTACGGCAACTCTGAGGTCATACCTTGGTCTCGTCTGCGTCCTCTGTCTCAGGCTCAATTTTCTCACACAAAACTGAAGCCTCAGGCCCTTGACGCGCAGCTCTCCTTCATCCAGCTACCCGGAAACTCCGAGTATCTTGCGGACGCTGTGAACCTAATCGCTCAAGAGACTGCCGATCGCCAGCTCGTGGCCAACGTTGATCAAGCCGACAAAGACGGACTTCTTTGGGTTACACTCTTTGATCCCAAAGAAAGCAAGACGGGCGAGGACAGTGTGAACGCCGAAGTTATCAGCGAGGGACTCGCCATGGTACCGAAGAAACTGAGGGCATGGGAGCGTAGCGCGACTGACGTTCTTGCTGCCTTGAACAAGAGGCAGGTAACCGCCAAGGAAGAGAGGAGGGGTCAGTGGGAGTATGGTGACTTGACTGAGGACTAGCTGCTTCTACGCCTTATCAATCACGACGTCGAGCGGGGTAAGGTGCGTCTATGACAGCCGGGTGGCACGATAACGAGATATTACGACCGTCTACGGAAAAGACTGAGCAGTTTATGCGCAGGGTGCCTGTATCGCTCACAGCATTTTGGTTGTTCCTGGGTATGGCCTTTTTTGTTCGATTGCTTAGCCATGTTTTGGAGCACTTGCATAGCGGGACTTTGAAAAGTATCTCTTCTCCATCTCATCACATATGGTTTCAAGATTACCAACCATGTTCACCCCATCCGGATACTCTTTTCTCTGGCATTCACGCGGTTCGCATGCCGTGCATATGGTAGCCTACGCTAACCAAGCACGACTAATAGCCGCGTATTTGAAGGACGATTTCGCCACCACTACTGCATGTACCGATATGCAGACTGCATCTCCACGACCACACCATCTGCCCACGATGCACGCTTACCTATCCTCCTACATACATACTTTACCGTACAATACATCCTTCCACCGATCCGATCCGCTTCTCAGCTAATCACTTACCGACACTACATATAGTCTCCATGCAAAGCACCACGAGTCCAAAAACCGGTCAAAGAACGTGACTCTTGGTTCCCCCCCCCTTTCCTCAACATCTGTCCATACCCCTCTTTCTACGCCTACTCGCCCACGACGAGACGTGCCGGACCGCCCGGCTCACCGATCGTAAATGGCGCGCGGCTTGGACTCCCGTCCAGTGTGGTAGTGTGTTTATATCGTACGGCAGGAGATGAGCGGTTTCGTTTCTAGGCGACTCCGCACTTGCCAGCGCAGCGCGTGTTGCCACTGAGAGATTGAGGTGGTGTGGGTGAGTAAGTGTTGCTGGGGGTACGTATGCTCATTCTCCCCGTTTGACTCGCTTGTGCGGGTGCCAGCTGCTGGGGTGAGTCCGGGCGAGGCGATGGCGGATGGAACGAGGCAGCCGCCGCGGATAATAGGAGTAGGGGTGGTTGAGCCAGGCGCTGCGTTGGCCTACTTGTCATCTGTCATGCAGGACTGCTCAACGTCACGTCGTGGTACTTTGAATGTGCAACCTAGCTTTACGTCAGCATCGACATGAGCAGTGTAACTACGCAAAGATGCTCCGGGCCACTTCGTGCTTTGTGTTTGTGCAAAGCACGTGCCCAGGCTCAACGGGCTAAGTCCGTGGGAGCAATTCGACATGTCATCCCGACGTTTGATCGCCCGGCTGTCTCGCAGGCTCCGCCCGCGAATGTTCCATGATTGAGCTACTTGCCCTGTCCATGTTCACGATGCGACACCGAGACGTCGGCTTCTGGGGCCGCAGTGGGGTGCCGTCCCGCTCTGTGAGACATGCTATCATCTACATCGTCGGTCGACAATTATAGTTACGATGAGATGGAGCCAAGTGAAGCAAGATTAAGTTCAGTGCAGAGGAACCAAAATAGGTGTTTGGGCATCCTCTCGTAGGTGTGATAGCTACCAAAGATGATTGTCATTTTAGATCGTGAGTCTGTCTCTCTCTGTATATAGGCGCGCATCTCAGCTTTTCCAGCAAAAGGGACATTTCCGCTGCATGCATCATCATCATGCTCCATCGTAACATCGTAGCTGCGCATCCAGCTCATCAACATGACGCTCGTGTCTCATGTCTCCGCGAAACCATGCCGAAACAACCGCAGAAAGGGAAAAAAAGGGGTATTAAAATCCACCAAAGCTGAAATGCTTCCCCGGAGGGAGAGCTGGTATACTGCGAACTGAAAGCTAGAAAAATAAAAATGTCCATAGATGAAAGAGAACAAAAGCGCTAATGAGGATGACCATAAAGAGCCAACAACAAGAACAAATAGCTCGGTCGCTCGATCGCTCGCTCAATAGCAGAAGAAAATGGGAGCAGAAAAGAAGAAAGATCGCCAGTGCAAAGCAATGCGAACAGCCATAACCATCGTACAATCTCGTGTCCTTTGTGAGCCCAGGGCGTTCACGTTGCGTGAGCGTCCGTGTCTAGCAAGCAATACCCATGTGGTGACCAGCACTGTCGCAGAAAAACGAAGGACGCAGAAAGCGTAATCGACGAGCGCGGTATGGGGAATCTGCAAAACGCCCAGAGAAAAAAACGATGAAAACGCCGTGCCATACAAATTTTTCCGAGAGCGGAAGGGAACACTGTCCAAGCCCTGAGCCCAAGAGAAGTACTTTTGAGGGAAAAGCTTTTCGATTCCGTTCCGGCCCGCCCAAGGAAAAGGGTATAGCAAAGCGGGATAAGATGGCGTTGCAGGGAAATAGAAAATAGGAAAGAAAAAGCAATCGTGATCATTCGAGATCGGGCGAGATGCGCTAGATGGTGGTCTGGAGATGGCTAGTTGTACTCGGTCTGACGTCGTCGAAGCGGTCGTCGTTGTTCCGGCTCGCGCTCTCGCCGGCCCTGGCTGCTGCGTCCGCTCCGAACGGATGACTCTTCGAGGTCTCGCCGAGCCGAGCCCGCAATCAGTGACTTTCGGTTCCCTACGGCGCTACCTCTCTCGCTCCGGTAGGTACTCTCATCGCCGCGGGAGCTACCGATGACGATGTCAGCCATTCCTCCCTCAGCGGGGTTGATTTGAAGGGTGCGTCCCTCCATATCGCCGTTGAACTGAAGACTAAGAGGCGCTGAAGCGTCTACCCGAAGTCGAATCTCGCCGTTTCCACCACCGTTAGTGACGGTCGTGCGGGCAGACTGGCTGACGCGGGTCTTGCGGTCGTCGCTTCTATTTGATCCGGCCTCCGATGGTCCGGAAGGTACGCGCGACGCTCGCTTGGCAGCTTTGTGGACTGTATCGACGAGAGGTTCATTGGTGCCGCGAGTGCGCTGTTGATAAGCTTCAGCATCCATGGCCGCACGCCTTTCCTTGGGCGGCTCGGCATAGTCATTCCGTCTGCCCATCGAAGTGGCGGTATCAGCCCGTCGACGAGGACGATCCGGAACAACAACAGCATCTTCGCGGTAATCTCGGTCACCACGTTCATCGTAATACATCTTGGAGTCCCTGTTCCGTCGTTTTTGCTCAGCGATATGATCTCTGTCGTAGGCAGCCTGATCGTATGTGACCTGCTCGTAAGTCTGGTATGACTGGCGGCGTCGAGAATTGGGGTTCTCCACGACTGTCTTGCTAGGCCGTGGGGTATCGTAGGCAGACTGGGCCTTGGGGTACTGAACTAAGGTGGGCCGGCTCTTTGACGGAGCACGGGAATTGGTGGTGGTACCCGCTCGGGGAGCTCGAGATTCGCGCTTTCCTGAGCGTTCTGGCAACGTCGATGACTGAGACATGCCTATGATGGAGTGGGGGCGCTCATTGTATACCGACGTGGTTCTTGCGTGCCGCAGGTGGGGGCGAGGGTCCTTGTTTTTGCTACTCTTGATCTCCGGGGGAGGCATTAGCGTGCGGTCCTTGCGAATAGGGCGCCGCTCCTCCTCTTCCTCTGATGAGAAGTACTCGGAGCTCTCCGACTCGGACTGTTGAGCAGTTGGGAAATGCTCTTGTCGGGCGCTGCGTGGAGGGGGGTCATGGAAACGTGCAGAGGGCATTGGTTGGTCGTTGCGATCGTAAGTCACCAGTGCCGGTTGGGTCCTTCCCGATGGTCGGGTCTGGTAGCTGTTGGTAGCAGCCGAGCCGCGAGCAGAAAGGGATGGCATTTGCTGTTCATAAGGCGGTGACGCCTGCGGCATTGGTTGTGGCGGCACATAATAGCCAGGTGACGGCATCATACCACCCATGGCGTATTGAGACATTTGCGGAGGATGTTGGATGTTGTAGTGGGCAGACATTGCTGGTGGTGGGCCGTGGTCTTGAGGTGGACTTGGGTATGGGGCGGGCATTCCAGGGGCCCAGTACTGCTGACCCTCATGATAGCTCATGGGGCGCCGGGTGGTCGATGAGGACCGGCGACGTGTCTGGGCGGGTTGGATCACTGCGGGACCATGCGCGTAGGGAGCTGGCTGTCGGCTGATCGTCGGAGATGGTGGGGACGTGTAAGACGGTGCGGGATCTGGGCGTTGCGACCGTTGATCAAAAGGGGGGTACGAAACGTCGAGAGCAGAGTCGAGAGGGGACCCCTGTTGTCTGCGACCGCGGGTGGGAAGCGCATTAGGGCCGCATTTGGTGCAGTTTGGTTCCGTGCAGTCTTCTGACCGTTGAGATCGACGGCTCGTAGGAGGAGGCCGCTTGGAGGAGAGGGAGCCGGTGCGCTGTAGCGGTTTTCGCGGGCTGCTCTGGCTGGTCTGGCTGCTGTGCTTCCTGTCGTCGGTGACAAGGGCGGGGCGCCGCTTGGTGGTGGCCGGGCTGGAGGGTTGATAGGAAGCAGCGCTCGACGGCGCAGTGGACGGGCTGGAGGCCTTTGCACTTATGCCCGAATCAGCGCTGCTGCTCATGGTCGCGGCGGTGTGGCTGGAATACCCAGAGTCGCTTTGGAGGTCGATGTTGACCACCTTCTCCGCGGCGGGCTTCTCGCTCCCCAGGTCCGAGTGGTGGGAGCGCTTCGCGGCGACGTTGGCGGCCGGCGACCTGCGCAACGCCTCGGGCGGCGCAGGGCGGTCGTCGTCAGAGATGTGGTCCTCCACGGTCGGCTGGAGGTTGCGGGCAGCCATGGTCGGCGGCGTGGTGGCGGAGGTGGTGCACTGCCTGCGGCCGCAAAGATGGGATGGGACGGAAGCCAAAGGGCAGGCGGCCTCAGGCCGGGACGGCGCGATATCGATACGGCTAAAGAGGGCGCTGCGGCGATCACGTCGAGTCTATTTGTATGGAGCAAGGCGAGAGCAGGAGGGCGCGCGCATGGCAAGCCGGGTGGCCTGCGGTCTGGAGGCAGCGGCGTCGAGTTATGTGCGCATAGCGGGGTGGAGCGAGATGGTCGGAGACGGGGGGGGAGGAGGGGAGGCGAGGGGAGAGGAGGGGGAGCGGATGGGAGGGCAGGCCACGGTAAAGTAAAAATGTCTCGCACCCGCACCCGCAGACTGGGATGACGGAACTTTGAAGGGCTCACCAGGCCTGACGGGCAGCGGGCAGCAGTGTCCGGCGCGCGCACCTTCGTACGGAAATTTTCACCAATGCTTTTCAAAACGGGTGTACACTGGGCGGCGGGCGGCTGGGGCTTGCATGAAATGCTATGCTGGTTAGGGTCGTAGGGCCAAGTGCCAGCGTTGGGCACCACCCAACGTCAGCTCCGCCAGACGACACTGTGGCCGCTCCACGCTCCAGCGCAGTCCGCGCGGGCAGTCCGCGAGAGTGCAGTCCGCCCATCTCATCTCGTCTGCCTGGCCGCCTGCGCAGACCATTGGCCGTCGCCGCAGAGGATTCGGCATGTGGGTGACTCTGCAGCCTCCATGCAGCAGTGCTTCTCGTCTGACGGGCCTGTGGCTGGACCGTCTCAATATGGACACTCATATCCAGAGTGATTGCCGGCCCAGGCTCGTATGCGGACGTAGGGCACGTCGAGGGAAAAAAACGAAAGCCGCCGAATCACCCCCAAAGCCCGCATCCTTCGGGCGGTGCCAGTGCGACTCCCTGGGCCGATCGCTGGCGGCATCTTCATGTGCGTAATGCTGGGCCGCGCCTTCAATTGGTCTTCATATGGCCGGCTGCTCGCACCACTCGCACACTCGCACCACTCGCCGCCCGTCTCAACACGAGGGCGACTGGATGCCTTGGATGGCTATCGGCCGCTCCTCACTTTCCCCGCGCTTACTCCGGTCGAATCGAGCCATCTGAAACCTAACTCGATCTCTTCCGCGTCTGCCTGCACACGCACACGCACACGCACACGCACTCACACCATGCTTGGTGCCTACTGCGATGCTCGATCGTGGCCGTCGTCGAGTGCTCACCGCTCCTTGCCTGGACCCGTGAACCTCTAGTTCTGGGGAACGGAGCTTCAACGCGCACTAATTTAGGACTCTGCGGGAGCTAGCCGCACTGGTCGGCGCTTCGCCCGTTACTTTTCGCGACTCGTCTTACCTCATCCACCATATCCACACCCAGCACGGCCTACGTGATTACGTCGACGTCCTCATCGTCTACTTCCTCATTAGCTGCCTGTCTGCGTTTCCCTCCGAATCCTCTTGATCCCAGCAGCTTCCAGCTTGGCGACTCTTTTTTGGTCCGGCCACGTCAGTCCAGTCCACCCACCATGCAGGAACAACAGATGCAACCCCACACTCCATCATCAAGTGCAGCACCAGAAGAAAAGTCTGCCTCCCGCCACCAGAATAAGACCACGCACACGCGCTGCCTGACTAGTCTCTGTCGTGTCTTCCAGAACCTCACTGCCGTCAGCTCGTGTCTACACCCCGGCTTCAGTCCAACGGCACATACACACATGTACGTGGTGTAACCCGGTCGTTGCGCGTCGAACACTGCTCTTTATTACGGGCCGGAGAGTCCATACACTTTCCGGTGAAGCAGAGCCTGCCGAGAATCGTCGTGCACTCTCAACAAAAGCAGGCGAGGCAAAACGGCAGCGATCTGCAAGCGCAGAATGGTAAGGCGGAAAGACCACCGGCGTCAGTTCAGAAATCGTGGCCTCACGATAAGCGTTGTCGTGTTCCAGCGTCAGGTGATGCGAACTCCCGGGGGCCCACGTTCTCTGGCAGTCTATCGAACTTTCCGCGAGAGAGCACAAAGTGCAACAATTCATGCTTGCGCTTCCCAAACGGACGATCAACGTTTTGCTGAATTGCGCATCCTGGCCAAACTCTGCTCTTTTCGGTTCCGGGCAGATTCCACAGTGCGCTGATACGAAGGCAGTCAGGTTGCGTGCTCATCCGAGCGGAGTTGACTGTTCATGCTGTCTCATCCAATGCTCCCACACCATCTTCCGTCCGTGTGATGACAGAGAGTCTCTTGTACTACTGTGGCTTTTCGGACATTTCCGCCACCAAGCCGATCCTATAGAGGCAGCTTCTCCTCATTTCGCCCTAGTCTACACCGTACTACCTGGAGTCCGTGCTATTTCTGCCCTCTTATCAAGTTTGTGCTGCATAGATTTGTCCAACAGCCTGGTTCAGATGCGCAAGTCCCGCGAAAATGGCGCTTTGGCACGACACTGAAAATTCTGCATGGCTAGATTCAACTATCTAGGCTTTGGTGAGAGCGATGATTGTATGCACCGTGGTTCAAGATCTACTTGATTCTTCAACTGATGTCTAGATAGGCTCCCAGCCTTGAGAAGCTTGTGGAAATATCCCGATCCAGCCCCGACGCCTTGCAGACGGTGAGATCTATGATGGCGCAAAAGCCTCGTGAAGATCGTAACTGCGATGTCGGCAATCTGTGGTACAGGGGCACTTCCACAATGATTACTTCTTTCGTCAGCCCATTATTAGCCGGTTGATCACTAGCCAGATACTTGCGATGGAAGACAGCACTCCCTTGACAACCCGAGGCTCAAGAAAGATCGGACTTGTTCGCCCTCAGTTACGCAGAAAACGTCTCGACTTTCAATTCTTCCCTTCCACAGTAGAGAGTCGAGAACGGTCTCATGCATGCTCCGAGATAAGACAAGCCCGCCGCGAAATGGGCTTGACATGGGTCGCTTTTCTGTGGAAGAAGTAGATCGTTCGCGCTAAGTCCTCTGCCCTGCAACGTTTCCTTATGCCTCACGACGTCTCTACTCTGCATTTGAATCTCGTAATCAGTACCGATTCACGACCTTGGAAACATTCCACTAATCCATCATAGACTCGTCTAAACCGCACAGTGCCACGCAAAAGCGAAAACATGACTCACGCCTCCCCCCATCGCTCCCTTTTCGCAGCCCGAAACCAGCACGAACGAACCGATTGGGTTCCGCAAAGACGGGATGAGGCTCCGTTGCTGCCCAGTCGTCTCCACTTTATGCGGGACCGAGCCTAACGAAAACCCACACTGCGCGGTTATATCGGGCTTCTGTTGTCTTTCGACACCAACGATCACTATCATGGCACAGCATCACACACAGAATTTAAGGTTTGCGGTATTAGACCGCCGGGAACGGCATGGAGCGTACACCCTTCTAGAAGGTGCGAATTTGCGACGAGCGAAATACCGCGGACGGACGCCCGCCCGAGTCTGACGCCCGGGAACTTTGGGTCCTCGCCGGGCACTACACTGGACTGTAATCTACGCGACTCTGTAGTTCTGGGCACGTCGCTTGAGCTCTAGTCTACACACACTGATCTACTTCACGAAACCCAAAAGCTCGAGGGTCCATTCAATACGCCCAATCTTGGCGCACGAGCCGCAGTCAGAGTGAGCTGCCTGAACACGAAGACCTAGCGCACCGGCTGCGAACTGTGATCTTCAACCGAGTCATGCATGAGGGAATGCTTGCGCGTACGCAGGATGCTGCACGTGGTCTCGCTGCTGCACACGTGGCGGATGGGCGCGTTGGAGGATACGATGAGGATGAGTCATAACGTGGTCGGTCGACGTATCGCCCTCGTTGTTTTTGTCAGTCGTACGTAGAACTACGAACCAAATGCATTTGTTGATTAGTAGTGGAGAGTTCGGTTGTGTTGGCACTGAATGGAGCCTTGATCTTCTTGGTCAAAAGTTGCGCCTCGGTTTCTGCTAACGTTTGGACCGGTCTACGTCGCTGCTTCCTCTGGGATCTTTCCGTCCAGCACAAGGCTTTGTTTAGGTTAGCCAAATACCTTGCTCCATGCCTGTGTGGTGCATGACATGGTTGTGTTCAAGCGTCGCTGTGAGATATGGGCGGCGAGTGGGACTGGTGAGTATCTCTGAGATTGTGTGGGGCAGGACGGTAAATTGAAGATGCTGAAAGCGACCAAAAAGACGTCGAAGATAGTCACCGTCATAACGAGAATACTCCGGAGAGGTTCGAGACTCATGGTTTGGGTACTTTGGTGGTGGATGCCTATCGTTCTATGATGAGAATCCGCTGCTTGGGACGCGGATGCATATGGCACCGTGATCGCTCTTTCCTGTGTGGGCGCACCATACCTTTCCTAACAACTAGTTCATACCCAACCGTCCGATATAGGCTCCTCCTGCTTGTGTAGTCGGGACCCTTAGTGGTCTTTTAAATCAGAAGTCGTCGTCGCCTAATAATGAGCTGCCTCGCCTATACTTCAGAGACATCATCGAACTACAGACTGCCATAACCCATGCACTTCAGAACGAGCCCTGAGTGTTTGATCAATGCAAGGTCGAGATAGAAATAAGACAGCAAAGCTTGTGAGATTTGGTATAGTTACCCATTATAGTTAGCGAGCCGCTCATACGCTAGTGTAGCACGTACTACCGACCTTCCAACATCTATCATTCTTCGCCCGCGCCCACGTTCGACATCCGGTTATTCTATGCATGAAGTGCACTCAAATGCAAACAGCAAAATTTCCACCTTACCAACACTAGAAACGCTTCCCGCCGAGCTACTGCTGATGATCGTTCCGGCGTCCTAGACCCTGCAATAGCTCTTCCTAACTCGCTCTAAATCCTTAAAGCCCTCGCTCTTGTGCATAACGCATTCCGTCCTATTGTTCGCGATATTCCCCTTAATCAAGAAAGGGATAGCGACCGCCTTAGGCCTATTATTCTTTCGCACGCACGCTTCTCGAGAAATCTAAGATCGGGCGTAATATAAAATTATTACATATCTAGCTTTCCTCTATAAATAACGGGATGTGGACAAGGCGGTATAATAAAAGTTATAGCGATCTGTAGTATACTTAGCTGCTAAGTGATGCTGATACTATGGCTTGCTAATACATCGGATCTCTGCGTCTACCTCCGTAATTAGACTTAGTATGGTTAGTAAGGTTAAGAACGCACTATCCGCACTTTTCGTAGGTAGTGTGCTTTTTCTTATACTGAGCCTTAAGCACTTCACTATCGAGTAGAAAGACGCTGGCTAAATCGACTAGGAGCCCGCTAACTGCCTTATAGATCTCTTCGGCGCGCCTAGCTAAGATGATTTCAAGCACCTTGCGGAACCTGCACGGATGCCGGACATTCTAGAAGCTTATTATACTATAAGTCTTTGGAACGCCTTATATGCAGTTGAGAGGCCTAGATGCCTTCCCACGATATTTTACCCTAGGATTGGACGTTACCTGTATACCACACTAAGAGCAAGAGGAGGAACTCATTGCAGATCTATATATTGATATGAGCGAATTACACGATCTCCAGTATATCACCCGTCTGGACTTGAGTTTCAACTTCGTGCCACTTGGACCGTACGAAACTCGTTTGGCCTTGGATTATACCGCGGCCTGGTCCAGAACGCGATCAAGATCAAGCACCTGGACGTTACTTAGAACTCCAGTTATAACATGGGGGATGACTGGGACGGTCGAGAGGTCTTGGAGGTCCTCGAGTGCATACAACCTATGTATGGCTGTCTCGAATTTTCCTCACTCAGCGGCGAGGTCCATCTTAGGCCTGCGGGGGTTAGTGACCAAAACAGTTGATACGACTCCGCCGTCTCGTTGTACGACAATACGTATTCCAATTCTACGGCACTGCTCATTGAGCTCGCCGGCGATGAGATATATTGTTTCGTCACTTTACTACCAATGGTAGAAGAGCTTGTCGTCGTAGATGCTAATAAGGATTTGCCATATCTACTTGGTCGGCTATTGAAGACGAGGGCTCACGACCCGACCCGACCTACATACCGTACCTCAAAAAGAGAGTTGCATGTTGGGATTGAGACAGACGCGACCTTCTATCTACACGCAGAACAAGGAGCTCACCAGGCATTATGAAGTCGACGGTATCAAGGTTTTCATCTTTGTTTATCAATCCTGGGAGCCTCCTTCCCCCCCACGCACCTTTCAGCGTGTTAGCACTAAGGTAAACATCCTTGACAGGAAACAAATGCTCCTATAAGAAAGTATCTCGTTGAAATTTGGGCTTTTGATATATCCTTTCGACCTATACTCCATATTTTACATATCACGAATCGTCCCAGAGTCCGGAGTAATCTCTGCCTTCCCCCAATCTCAGACTTCCCTCTTTGTAGTTGATCGAGTCTACACGCTAATACAGTCCTTAGTCGAACCTCTGGTCCACACTCACTGCGTCTTCTTCACACTCCTCTCCGTCGGCGCACTGTACAACCAAACAGCCACGAACGCCAACCACCCGAACACCGTAACCCAAATACCCCCGATCCACACCCACGCGCCGCTAATCTGCCAACTCCTCGGCCACTCGTCGTGCGCAAAGTGACGGACAGTGACCTGCCTCTTTTCGTCAACATTCGTCAGGAAGGGGCGGCGGTAATTGATGCGGAAGTTGAAGATGCCGTGTTGGTCGGGCGTCCTGAAGGAAACACCAAAGATGGTCGCGTTTGCGGTTTGTGAGATTGGCGTTAGGTTGAGACGGTGGAAGGGCGAAAGCATGCTGAACTCGAGTTGCACCGAGTCGCCGGACGCAGGGATGAAGGGAGCGAGGTGGTCATTTTCGTATTCGGAGATTTCGACTTGGAAAGCCTAGAATTGTTAGGAACTGCTATCGTGCATCGTAGAATGGGGTGTACTTACGACATCCTCCTTGATGCGGTAGATGGTCGGGTTATTCTCCGGAGCAGCGAGGCTCGAGTTGAGCTTCTTGCTCGCACCTTCATCCAGATAGTGGAGCAACTTTCCGACCTTCAAGACACCCGTTTCCTTGAATGTCCACGCAGACACTTTCTGCGCGAATTCGCGATTCGCCGTCTTCACGACCTTGCCGTTGAGCGTCGCTTTCTCGGCGAACCAACCGTTCATGAGAAGCTCAGCTGCGCCGATAACGGTCAAGCGGGCCGCGTTGTTGGCCTGCACTGCCGAGACAATGGAAAGCTGCTCGCCCGTCGCGAAAGGTTCTTCGACGATATCAGCCTCGTCCTTCGGGTTGTAGCTGTATGCGGTGCTCGGAGCACGGAGGATGGGCTGGACGAGCGGAGACTCGTTGCCAAGTGTCTGTCCCACCGCGCGAGGAACCGCAATGATGCCCTCGCCCGCGAAGTAATTCTTGAGATCCGGCTTCAGCGCCTTGGGAAATGGAAGTAGCAGAACATCATGCTTCTCCGCCGCCGACGTAGAATCGTAGTTGAAGTGGTCTACGACCAATGCGCCCTTGTCTGATGGGATGCTTATGTCGAGCTCGAGGAGTAGGGACTGGACGGCCGTGGGGGTAGCGTGGTCGCCGGAAAGCGTGACGAGGACGTTACCCTCTTTCTTCATGAAATCGAGAATTTGGGTTGCTGTGAGAGCGGGCCCGAGGCCCTTTGATTTGCCTGGGAGGAGGATGAGGTGGTCGTAGGCGCGTTCGCCGTGTTTGAAGAGGGAAAGGTGTTCTGATTTGGATGGTAAAACGGTGGTTCGGAAGCCGCGAGCTGGGCAAAGGTATTAGTTTTGGCTGTAGGATGCGTTGGGGTTTGCTGATATCCGGGAATCAGGTCGTTGCCCGCGAGCTGCAATGCTAGGTGGCCGCTCCAGTGCTCGCATCCTGGAAGCTGACCACGACACCGTCTATGGGTTCTTCCTCTCCAAATTGGGTTTCCATATCAAACGTCTACCGCGAAAGGAACTCAAACTCACCACTCAAATCATCCAAGAAAACCGCATACGTATCCCTCTCACTGTGGTCGTCCAGTACAACCAACAGCCTGCTCCCCGTCGAACTGAGCGCCCTCACAACCCCCAGAATGCCAAAAAGCAGAAGCGAAAAGAACCACCGCATTGTCGTAGTATATGTGAAGTTGGAAGCTTGAAGCGATGCGCCGTTGGAGAGCTCAATTGGAGTACGTATGCAACGCCAAGCCGCCAGACCCCAACTCTCGCGGCGCCGGAATAACTAGCGCTCCGGTGCAGCTAAGCTTCCGGTCGACCAACGTCAACGTAGTTTCGCGATACCAAACTTCGACGCCTAGCCATTGAGATTGCGCATATCGCTTAGCGACTGCAGGACACATACCGTACGCCCCGTCCCACCTCAGAAATGTTATGTGGAGAGTGTTAACCGCGTCAACAGGCCATTATGTCCGCGTCTTCCCCCCTCTTCTTCAAGCAGCCCTTTCGTTACCTCAAATGGGCCTCGATAAACAAGCCCGCCTACTTTTACTCCATCTGCGTCGGACTCGCGGGTCCGGCGATTGTTTTCACAGTACCACCGCTGCGGAGATATATGGGTTATGAGAGGACGAGCAAGATTCCGCAGACGTATCCGGGTATGTGGATTTGAGGAACACGGCATAAGGTGTGGGATTGGGAGGGTAGTGCTAATAATGAGGCAGTACCGAAAGGACCAAGACAAATACCAACTGGATATGACGACGAGTAGGACGATTGAGATCGAGATGGAGGCTTGCGGGTGAAGAAGGCACATATATCAAGGGCAAGGGAGCCGGCACGAGGTGGGAGCTTGAGCAGATGAGTGGAGAGAATCGATTTGGATCGTATGGACCTACGTACTCATACTGTACAAAAACATTTCCTAAATTCCGTCCTTGGCCGTATTTTTGATGCATATCAAATCACTTTTCTCGTCGTCCATTGTCCACCGGAAAAACGGACAACGCCCCATCATAGATCTTAAGCCTTGTCCAGCCTGGAAGTCATCAGTGGCTAGAGAAGACGACAAAGTGAGAAGAAATCGTTCCACCCGACGCCGACGTCTACAGAACAGAATGAAACAATACACACATCCACCGCGGAGCCAGATTGCCTTCGACCAGCAATGCTCCACCAAACCGCCCAGGCATACCTCCGTCAAAGGTCCGTCGCCTAATCGCACCTCGCCCGCTTCGCCAACCTACCAGCACCCTCCTCATTCTCCTCAGACTCGTCCTCACTAACCTCCATACTCTCTCCCCTCTCCTCCTGTGCCTTCCTCGCCTTCTCCAAATTCTCCCTCGCAATTTCATTACCCCCCATCCTCCTTTCCCTCCTTGCGCCCACCCCAGTCCCCACCCTCTCCTTTCTCAACCAAGGATAATCCTCTCTTTCAACCTCCACACAAGTAAGATAAGCCACAGGAAACCGATGCACATCCAACTGACACGTACTAGCCAAAATCCCATGCTTATCCACCATACCTTTGATGCACTCCTTGATCTCCAGCAGATGGTTCTCCAGCACATTCATAGCTTTCTTTGTCATGGGGAACTTGGCGTGGAATTGATTCATGACGCTCTTGTCCATGTAAGCTTCGCCCGCTGTGCCGAGTTGTCGGTAAAGTTCGCAGCCGCTGTCGTCGGAGTGGTAGCCTTTTTGGCTGACGATGCGTTGGCCGAGCCAGTGTCGGAAAAACGTGAGCGCCATCCAGACGAGTATGTCTCTGGAGTAGTCTTCGCGCTTGATGGGGAGGTCTTGGGAGGGTGTGCACATGTCGCCGGGGTAGATGGACATGACGCTTAGCTCGAGTGCTTTGCCCCTAGCCATGAGTTTGCGATGGTAGTTCTCCGCCAACTGCCTCACGATCGGCTTTTCCCTCAATCTCTCCATTGTTGCCGCATCCGTTCTCAATTTTTTCCAATTGCCAGCAAGATGCACCAAGCTCTCGCGGAAAATCGTCTCGGACTGCAGCATCAAACTAGTAGTCGCCCACACAGCGGGTTGAGCTTGGATAGCGCGGAACAGCGGCTGACCGTGCTTGCTGAGGGCGACTTCGACGGGCTTGCTAATGACATTGATGCAGCCGAGATAGGTAGCGACCTCGAGCATGCCAACGCAATCACTGAGGGCGGAGCTCATATCGGTGTCACAAATCTTGATTTCGCGGTTATAGAAGGCGTAGAGAATGGCTTCGTAATAGTCAAAGATCTTGGTGGGGACGCGGCCGTTTTCGTTAATGATGAGGCCGGTGCGGCCGTCGGCGCGCTCGCCGGTGGGTGTGAGGCCCTTTGAAGCGTGACGGTCAGTTGACATGGAGCCATGATGGGAAGGCAAAGCTTACCACAAGTCCCAATTTGCCTGCGGGATTGTTCGCATCTGGCGCGCGCTCAAGCTCAATCATCCAGCGAACCTTGACGCCAGCATTCTTGGCCTTATTGGACAGTTTGGCGGCTAGTGGCTCAGAAAGCATGCGGGCGAGGAGAGGGCTGTTGCGAGCCAGTGTGCCGGAGTGAAACTTGTAGTGGCGGTTGTGGGCGAGGACGACCACGACATCTTCTGCTTGGTTCATGTCGTTGATGTAGGTAGATTTAGGAGATTGAGTTAGGACTCGCGTATGTCTTGTGGTATGGGGTGAAGTGTGTCAGAGAGGCAACGTGTGTGTTTATCCGTCGACGTCGACTACGATGAGAAGGGGCCTTAGGTTTATGCAACTGGTTGTTGTTGTGGTAACTCAAGTCGGGTTGAAGTATGAACGCGAGGATCTTTACAGTGTCATGTGTCAAAGGTCGTCGAAGTGAAGGGTGAGTCCTGCTACCGAGCTGGGCAGACACTGTTGAAGTTAAATTTGCTCAGTCGTTGGAAGTCTGGGCAACCAATACCAAGAAATGTGAGGGTAGTCAAGAGAGGTCTCTTCAAGAATTTTGGAGAACTGAGAAGCCAACTAGAGGCAGCCAGGCTCCTATATACATGTGCAGACCGTCGATCACATGCCGATCTGGAGCCCTTCTTGTAGCTTCACAAAGGTGAGTGAGGAACACCAGTGAGATGTAAAGGCGCCAGAGTGTTTGTATAACTAATTGTCGTCAGCATGCTAGGCCGAGGCTGCGTTTGCGACCGTTTAAAAGGCTGTTGAAGCACTCCAGGCTCTGCTTCGTGAAGTCGGCTCTCCAAAAGTTCGAAGAATCGTACCATTCATCAGAATCTCATGTACGATGGAGCCTCGCATATTACAACGTCATATCTTTTCAACACCACCCAAGCTCTCTCTATTTGACAATTCGCCAAATCTGAGCCCTTCGCCTCTCCCCATTCACCACTCTCCTCCAGTTCCTCCCTAAAGCACAAACCCGGATGGAAGTATTTGAAAGCCATCACAGCCATCCAGTCTAACGCAATAATCAACTTCTACCTCTGTATCAAATGCCACTAAAAGTCCTCACTCAATTTCGCAATCCGAATCAACAATTCCGTAAAATTACGCAACGTCGCAACCCCAGGAGCCCCAGAAACAACTTAAATTGACGCCCAAAGCGGAGTCGCGCATACTTAGCGTCGAAAGCATCGACGCTGATTTCGCGTTTACAATGGCAAATTAGACGGCAAGGAGGATGAAGAGAAAGAGGACGAGGACTGAGAAAGTGGGACCCTTGGCCATGATGTTGTTTTTGGAGGTGTGCCTCTTCTTTGTGTGGGTGGCGATGAAGGCCATCCTGTCCCCGGTTGTTTGGAGAAGATGAAGACGACGACGCAGACAATGAAGGTACGGGGAGAGGAAGAAGGTTCGATGCGCGAATTCTTCGAGCGGAAGGTAACGACCTTTGATATCGTGACAATAGACGTACCTCAGGAAACGCCGCGTTGTGCGCCATGGATCCCTATATCTATCACCTTCAAGAGACCACCGCACACCATAGCAATAGTAAACCTACGTCGTTATACCGAAAAGGGTCGTGAAAGAGATCACGGCGATCAAGCGGTAATATGTCGAAAGGGATCACTACCTACTCGCCTCAATCATGCAATGGTCCCTCCAGCCTGAATTCACGTCCTTTAGTGTGGGCACCAACTCAGCTCTACTGTAGAGACCATTGATCATGATTTTCACTGTGGATAGCGAAAATTCCCATGGTGATTGTAAAAGGTACAGAGCTAAAAATGATAATTCAACCATATTTCCATGTATGTAGTGCAGTATATGGTAGCGAGTGTGTCCCCGGTTCTGCAAGCAATTCTCAATTTAAGTGGCGCAGACCGTGCCCCAAAAGGTTTGGTTGTAATGCACGAACGGCGACTAGAGTTTTCGAAAGGAATCGTTTGAGCATAATCTAAACTTCAAGAACTCTTTCAGAGTACACGGAAAGAATGGGATAAACCTGGCCGAGCAAAGAAGGACGCGGCCCGCGCGGCTCGTCCCGCACAGGATGGGACGAAGACCCCCAGATAATGCTGAAGTAACTCAAATTACAACCAAGCCGAGTAGAACAGTCCTAGTGGAAGACATCGTGGCTGCTTTCCTCCAGCTTGAGGAGACAATGCTTGCACTCGCGCGCCGCCCATAGACCAGCCTCGATGCAGCACTTCTGATTTCCTGCAAGTGATCCCCGGCTTCGTGTCCAAACTTGGACTGTCGCTTAAAAAGCGCGCCTCGAGCTGCATGACCCTAGACGGAAATGGACTGGGCTTCTGCTTGCGGATAAGATGTGGCACGGGTTCAACATTTTAGGGTGTATTGGCTTGGTACATGGCAACTTGAGAACTCGAACGAGGAAAAAATGTTGTGACAGCCAACGTTCCAATGCTGGTAAATCAGAGAGAGCAATGATGAGACCAGACATAAGAGAAAAGTAGATGATGAGTAAATTGATGTCGTCCTCGGATGGGTCCTAAAAGCCTGGATCTAACGTCAAGGCTCGTGAGCGAGAGGGCTAGACGTATCAAGCTAAAATATTTGCCGTCTTTTGCTAGCCAGTATAGATGCCGCATATTCGGTGCAAACATTCTCGCCAGTACAGGTCGGACTAACCGCCAATACAACATCATGTTCGATAGGGTTAAACAAGATGTTTTCAGTCGCGTAAACATCTCAGACCTAGCTTCTATTGGCGGTCAGCCCGGTCTCAATTGGGAAGAACATCTGCCCCAGGTTTGTTAGTCTCGGGGTGCGCGCTGCAAGCCATAACTAGTATCATGTCTCGCCTCGAGCTCAGTAGCTGGTGTGGGTGGCCTCGCAATTGGCGAGTCGCAACTTCGTGGCTGGCGGAATGTGATGATGGCGTGAATGGGCAGAGCTGAAAGAAGCGCATGAGGTCGCCGTCCTCATTGCAGTATGTCGCCCTCTTGGACTGACAGGTGGTGCAAGACTCCCCCTCGTCGGCCCTTGAACTATAAATTAACCTTCCACGTAGCTGTTGGGTAGCCAGCTACTTCTGCTTTGTGTCTTATCACCCTCTTCAAAACTCCTTTCTCGAATATCAACATTCTTTCCATTGAACTTCAGGCAAGGCTTTCAACAGTCGCAAAATCATGAGGCTCCTTCCATCTCAAACGATTGTGCTCCTTCTACCTCTCGTTTTCTGCGCACCTTTCGTCCCTTGCGCTGAACAAGTCTCGCTTGCCAAAACTGATGGTCTTCTGTGGAAACATGCCACCAGCATGAACGGGTTGTCCTTCGAAGTCGGCTCAAGCCGCCACGACGAGGTTGGTGCCATACTTGCATCGCACGGGGACATTTGACTGACGTGGATAGGATCGTGAGATCATGGCGTGCAAGAGGATATCTGTCAACTGGCCGGTGGACGACGATAGCTGGAAGCCCGCCGGTGGCGAGTTGTATAATATTATTTCCGATTACAAGCTGCACGACAATGGCTGGTCCGCCTGGAGCTGGAGGCTGGACTTGAGGTTCCCTATGTACGTCGGCGACTTTCAGTTTTACGACCAGAGCGGCGACTGCTACGACCTCAGCGTCACCCTCGACGGCGACCACTACATCAGATACAACTCGAAGCAGCCGACTATCATCGCCGTCGGATATGGCGGTTCATGCTCCAGCTGCAGCAGGAGATAGGGACGCATGCCGCCAGGGTAATGTACAGGCTGAGGCGGTTCCGTGACAGCAGCAGCAGCGGGATAGAGTGATGGTAATTGGTGCTGGGTAGAAGGACGAGGACAGGACGTGATTTCTAGCGTGTTGGTCGAGCTCTCTTGTCTTTAAAGTACCGTATATAAGACCTAAATTATCACTCATTTCAGGCCACCCACGGCCAATAAACGCCGCGCTCTAATACTGCATTGTTCCGAAGTTAACGGATCGTATGAGATGCATTCGTTGATATGTACCGCTCGCTGGGATGTACAAGATATAAGGAACGAAGGAGCTTCATCCATATCAAAAGAAGAGAAGGTATTAGTAAACCGGCTATCCCGCGTAATATGTACCCCGATGCGAGAGTGCTGTATCACGGATTGAACCATATGTATGCGTACAACCGAAAGAATCATAGGACGACGGCCAATGTTGAAGTCCGTTGCGATTGCAAACGTCTTCAACAGAACTCTAGATGTATGTCCCTTATGCGATGGTAGTTTGCGGAGACGGAGCCTGCTGAGGCGGAGGCGGAGGAGCCTCAAGTCGTGTATTCTCAGCCATCATACGCGAGAAAGCGATGCCAACGCCTTCGATGACAGCGAGAAGAACGGCGCAACCGATGGCGTTGTTTCGCATGGCCTTCGCACCACCACGTATAGCGAGCGCGCCACCAGTACAGAAACCGCCTAAGATGGCATTCCATGGATCTTCCTTCTGTCTGCCAGGTGGTCAGCCTTCTTTACAAGCCGCCCTCCCGCATGTCCCCTGTTGTACCGGCGTACCTGATCCCCTTTACAGCGCAATCGAAGGTAGAGAAGAGCCCACCCCAGACACCGAAGTTGCCGCCTAGGACCGGTGAGCGGGCTTTCATTGCGGTGATTGCGCCGATGCGTCGTTCGCCGTACGGAGAATTGCTGTCGGAGATATCAAGAGGCGATTCATCTCATATCGAATGGGCTGTTGTACCGGAACCCTTTTACTCCGTGCCAGACGGCTCCTCCGATGGCCTGCGGGAAGTCAGCATGGCCAGCGATGACGTAGTGACGCTATTTCAACACGGTGGAACTCACTCCCATACAGAATGCACCCCCGAAGTCACTCAAAGCAACCCATGGGCACGGATCTCTGCTGTGATCCATCTTGGGCGGACATTGGCATTGCCGACGGATGGCGGGGAAGCTCCAGGGTTGATGGCAGGGTCGATACGGCGGGGTAGTTTCGCCGATCCGAAAGCTTGATTCACGTGACTAATGCTATACTATGCAGGGCACCGGTCTAAGCACTGGACGCCTCGTGAGCACCCCCGATAGTGCGGACTTCCGTGTGCTAGAGGCAGAATGGAAGGATGGCGCATGTGAGTTTGGATTTGTGTGTTAGCTGCCTTTACCTCCCCACCGACATTTGAATACCGCAAGGTACCAAATACGACACGAGAAACCATCATATCAGATTTCTTACAACGATGTTGCTATCCAAATTAAGGTCACCAGAGAGCGTAGAAGTACAGCGAGCAGCTGGAGCTTCCAGTACCTTGGCGAATGAGTCCCATGTCCTAACATGGCCGCCGAGAAAATCGCAAGTGTCGTGAATGCTTTTGAAGTCAGTGACATATCCTCGGAAACTCATTGCTATCCAAAACTGATGTTTGAAAAACTTCGAATCGGCACCGGTTTGGGTCGGCATCATTCCGGCATCCGAGCTGTGCGACGACGGGAGACGCAGCTCCTCTAGAAGCAATTGCATTGTGATGGTATTCGTCCGAAGTTAGAGCTTGAAAGTCGCCGCTAGCTAGCAGGTCGCAAAAGGGGAGCAAAGAAGTAGAGCAGTGGCGACGATATTGTGGGAAGGGGGGACGAAGCCAGGAGTAATTACCAATCCCTTTCGAAACTAGCGCCCCTGGCCCGGCCTCAGGACTGACATGCAGGTCAACGTCGACAGTCTCCAACATCCTACATCCCATATCTTTACTGCCATCATCGTCATACGTCGCTCCCCTCGAAGCGACTGCATCCATCAAATCAGAACGACCGTTAAGCCGGAACGGTCGGTGTTTAGGCGGTGCCAGAGCCACCTCATTCTGCCTACGTGTGCGCTTGGCAGTTGGCGAACTGTAATCACACAATTTTGGTTGCGGCCTCCCATTTCGACTTGGTCACTTGTTGCGATCTTCCCCGCGAGTGCTTTCTAGGTTGAACGAGCCGCTGTTGACTGGGAGACGTGTTCTGTGGCACTTTACAGATTGTCAGTCCGATACCGAGGGAGGGGGGTTCGTTCCGATCCGCTAACCTGCCACCAGTGCCGACTGCGTTTGGCCCACAACCCTTCACAAAATAGGTACGTCGAGCTCCTCTGCCACCCCCGCGAAGCTGCCGCAGAGTCGATGGAGGCATAAGGAGGAATATTCAGACCTGGTTCTGGATAGTGCTGCAGGGACTGCGCTGACACGCTGCAGACAGATCGCAGAGTCACATCGCGGGATATTGGTGCATTGGAAAGAACAGGGCACAGCTAGCTCTGTTCTCGGCGCGGAGGAATTGCCAACATGGCAGCGGCGACTGCTGGTAAGTGTTCACGGGCGTTGCGGGACCACCGCAACTGCTTTCCTGCCTCCCTTCCTTGCACACCATCACCGCCACCATGGGCTCGACGAGCATCCTCTCGTCCATCACGGCATATCTGACACTGCCCTTTCGCGTTGCAGGTTATGAATGGTCCCACTCGCACTCGTCGCCCCTGCGATCGTCCCCCGATACCGCGAGTCCCATGTACCCCGATCGTCCCATCCGACCGCTGCCCAGACGCTCTTTGCGAGACCGCATGTCCCCCGAACAGGCCGCTTCCGTCGTATTCCCCCCGCACCCGCCCTCGACTGGGCCGCTTTTCAACTTTCCGTATGCCGCTGGCGAACGGGGCAACCGGGCGCTGAGACAGGGCGAGAGCGACCATCACGCATGTCACTGCGGGCATAATCACTCTGAGGTGGAGAGCGATGAGGAGTCGGATCATGGAGCACCGATGCCGGCATCCCCCAGCTACCGCTACAGCCGCAATTTGCCTGGGAAGCCGGCTACGGGCGGGGCGAGTGCGTACCGCAAGCCTGGCTCGGTGTCTTCTTCGGTGGATGGGTACGAGTCTTTTGAGAACACCAACAACAAGAAGAAGCGCAAGATCCCCAATTCGAACATGGGTGCAAACACGCACCACACCAATCTCACGGCGGAAATGGCAAGCATGGGCATCTCGCACGCGCACGACGCAGCCCTCGACGACGGCGACGGGCAGGGGCGTTACTATGGGGCCGCACCAACAACACCGCAGCAATCGGGGACGGGCATCTCGGGCGCAGGCAGAGGGCGATTCGGACGGTCCGGTTCGGGACGATCAGAACGGCGTGTCCTGGGCAACTCGACTAACCTCGCCAACGCTAAAGCGAGCAGCAAACGTATGGTTTCACTTGGGGAAATTGCGACCTAGCGTCTCCGTCCGTGCACATCGCTAACTTTTGTTTTCTAGGACCTCCAGACCAGGGAGGCATCATCTCGACCGCAATCGCCAACGCGCAAGCCACGCCTCCCCAGGCCGGCAACGAAAACGTGAGTCTGCTGCAGCAGGAAGCCTCCAAGAACAGCGCAAACAAGACGCAGTTTACTTTTACCTGCGGCTCCGACTCGGCAAACAAGATGAGCTGGCCGGGTCAGGAAAACGGCGCCCAGGGCAACTACCCCCAGCCCCCCGGTGCCTATCCCTCCACCGCCGCACCGCGCGCACGCCCGCCCGTCCGTCCAGACGCCCCGATGAACAACCAAGGCACCCAGACCAGCCCGCATGCCAATGGCTCGCAGCACCCGCGACTGCCAGGCAAGAACGCGCCGGCCCAACAGGGTGCCCCGTCCAACCAGCAGCCACCCCCGCCGCGCCGGCCCCGCCGCAGCCCCTCGAAGCTGTACGCGCTGGCTGCGAAGCGTCGCCGCGCGCAGCAGGAGTACACCAACTACCACAACCCGCCCGAGACGTCCTGGATCTGCGAGTTCTGCGAGTACGAGGACATCTTCGGCACGCCCCCTCTCGCACTCATTCGGCAGTACGAGATCAAGGATCGGAAGGAGCGCAAGCGTGCGGCCGAGAAGCGTAGATTGCTTGAAAAGGCCAGGATGAAGGGACGCAAGGGGAAGAAGGCGAGCAAGAAGAACCAGAACGCCCAGAACAACGCCAACAATCAAGCCCCTCCAGCGGGAGGCTACGACCGACAGGACGACGCACCACTGGATGGCCAGGATGACGAATTCTACGACAACGACGAATACGATGACATCCCTCACCACACCCCGGCGCCCCCTCCTCGACCATGCGACCATCCCGGCTGCCACCATCACCACCATAAGCCGCCAGTAATGGCTCCGGGCTAGTACGGGCGTTTGGGCATGGTGGGGTGTGCCACCTTGTTCTCTAACTGTCTTCTTTCTTTTCTCTTCTTCTAAGGCTTTCATGGACGGGGTTGTGCAGCTCTTCCTACTAGCTGGCTTCGGTCACAATCTGACCGTCATATCTACACTTCGAGGGACCCGTTCGCGCCCGACGCTCTCCATCTACAGCCAACCAATCCGGACTTGAAGACCGAACCTGGGGTTGCTTTCAGACCTCCTTGGATATCCGCCATTGTTACCAAAGGCCGCACCCTGGCCATGTGGCCCTTTTTCCCCTTACCCGTTTTCCCCCAGCGTTCAGCATATCGTACACCATCCCAGCATTTCCCCGGAGCCCATTGAGCGAGCGATCTGCATATCAACACCCCCGTCCACCTCCCACATGTATCACCACCCCACTCATAGAAAGAACAAAACTCTACCATCTTCGATGACCATTGCTCTTGTTGTCGGATTGGAATGACAAGCCCAGGAGGATAGTCGATTGCCAATCAAGATTACCCGACCTTTCCTGCATGGAGAACTCTCCAGTATAGGACGCATTGTTGATTTGCCTTGCGCACATGGCGGACTAAGGTGATTGATTAGTTTGTATGTAGCAACAGCAATGAACACACGTTCTCCTCCCATACGATATAGTTCTGAATATCGCTGCACGTGGAACGGGCATCGATGTCGGAAGTACGTTAGAGATGACCGCAGCCAGTAAGCTCGCTGACCAATGAAACGCAAGGTTGGCCGCGGCGAATAACACCACCCCGCAATCCTACCCTTCCGTCTTTCACAGCGACCCACCCAACCTGCGACTTCACTATAGTCTCCTTCATTCATCAAATTAATCGATTTTCGAGTTTGACTTCAGCCCGCTCGCAATGGGTACCTCCGTGATACACAAGTACGGTACGGATGATGGATGGCACGGTAAGATCGAGGAAGGTGGAGAGTTCCCACCGGAGAAGGATAGGTATCATCTATACATTGGTGGGTCAATCTCTTCCAGTATTTGACTTCACGCATTGCTATACTGACACCAGTGTAGGTCTCTTCTGTCCCTTTGCCCACCGCGTAAACCTCATTCGACACATCAAGCGCCTCACCGGCATCATTTCCCTCTCTGTCGTGCGACCATATCCGAAAGATGGCGGAGGCTGGCAATTTCCTGCTTCCGATGAAGAGTATCCAAATGCGACGGTCGACCATCTATTCGGCAGCAAGTTCTTGTCAGAGGTGTACTTCAAGGATGACAAGGACTACAAGGGCAAATATAGTGTGCCCTTATTGTGGGATAAGAAAACGGAACGGATAGTTAACAACGTACGTACCCGATCATACTGTGAGACAGGACGAGCACTGATATCAAAGCGCAGGAATCCGCCGAAACCCTCCGCTGGCTCCCCACAGCCTTCAACTCCCTCCTCAACCCTTCCATCGCATCCATCGACCTCTATCCCACCGCCCTCCGCCCGCAAATCGACGAAATAAGTCCTTGGCTACAATCCCACATCAACGCTGGCGTCTACAAAGCCGGTTTCGCTCGCACCCAGGAAAGCTACGAAGCCGGTGTCGTCCCCCTCTTCGCTGCCCTCAATAAACTTGAAGCCCTCATCGCCGCCAATGGTGGCCCGTATATCCTGGGTCCGCACCTCACGGAGTTAGATTTACTTGCGTATCCTACGATTGCGAGGTTTGATGCGGTGTATGTGCAGCATTTCAAGACGAATTTGGGCATCATTAGACATGATTATCCGGTTTTGGGTAATTACCTGAAAGGTTTGTATTGGGGGAAAGAGGGGGCTTGGAAGGACACGACGGATTGGAAACATATCAAAGAGAATTATACGAAGAGTCATGGAGAGATTAATCCGTTAGCAATTACGCCGTTGGGACCGTTTCCTGAGGTTGAAGAGGGGTATGAGGAGGATTGGGGGAAGTTGAGGGTGGGCCAGGTGAGGCATCCAAGGGTTTTGGAGGCGGCGGTGGATCTTTGAGATAGGGTGTTTTGACTAGACAGGACGAACAGAAAGAACACAATGAAGAAACGATCCTAGCAATCTATGGTATCGATACCCTCCTGCCAAAGCTCCGGCTCATCATCCCAATTCCAAGACTAAAAACGACACTAATTACAACACATCAACGGCTCACATAGCGTCCCACAAGTCAACCCACACTTCGCAACCCGTGACCTCAGACTCCCAGCCACACTACTCGCACCACTCCCGGTCGCCATCGCTCCACCATTCTTCTCCCCCTCACACTCCCTACCATCACCACCACTAGCGACAAGTTCCGGCTGCAGCGTCGCACTATGGATACCATATGCATGCAGGCACTCACTAAATACCTGTGCCTTCTCCATAAACTTGCCCAAACTCTCCTCACTAACGACCACATGCGCACTCGCAATCGCCTTCTTCTGATCCAACCTCCAAACATGCAACTCATGCACGCCCTTCACACCCGGAATACTCTCGAGATCCTTCTTCACATGTTCGAGATTGACACCCGGAGGCGCGGATTCCAGCAGAATGGCGCCAGAACGCTTGGTCAAGGGGACGGCGGAGGCGAGAATCATGAGGGCAATCCAAAGCGAGACAGCGGGATCAGCGTAAAAGCGAGCTGAGGACTTGGTGAGCCAGATTATCAAAGCGGCGATTATGACGCCGATGTTGTTGAGGGCGTCGCCCATGACGTGAATGAGGACGCCGAGCATGCCGAGGTCCATGCCTTTTGGTGCGAGGTTGATGGTGAGGTGGTTGTGGGCGGTGTGGCTAGGAGAAGATGCGTGAGCGGTGCTTGATTCGGCGTGTGAGTCTTCTGCATGACTATGTTCATGTTCATTGGGATGTCCATGGCTATGTCCATGCCCGTGATCGTGGCCCCCAGCGCCATGATCATGTTCATGCAGGAAGAGCGCACTGATGATGTTCAACGTCAATCCCACACACCCCACAATCAGCACCAACTTCGGGTTCTCAACATGCTTGAGATCGATAAAGCGTTCCACCGACTGCAAGAATATGCTCAGCCCGAGAGCAAGCAGGAATGCGCCGTTGAAAAAGGCACCGAGCAGATTGGCGCGGGCCCAGCCGAAGGACAGGTCTGCAGGCGAAGTTTTGCGCTCGGTCATGTGGACAGCGACAAGGGCGACGATGAAACCGATAAGGTCATTGAGGTAATGGAAGGCGTCGGCGACGAGAGCGAGGGATTTTGTGTAGAAGCCGACGGAGATTTCGGCGAGGAAGAAGAGGAAGGATATGGCGATTACGGCGCGGAGGCGGGTTTTGCGGGAGACGGCCATTTGGGCGAGGTCGAAGAGGGATTTGTGGAGTGGAAGGGAGATGGAGCCACGCAAGGGATACAGTGGACAGATAGGTGAGTGCTAATTGGGCCGTCTATGTGAAGGCGGAAAGGCTGTACAGTTGCCAGCGAAGTCGTGGGTTGTTGCAGTTTGTGAGCAGCGAGGTTACAGGCGCCTGTAGCTTCGTTCTGGGATGGGAAGGATCGTTGAGATACAGAAACGCAAATTGTGTAGAAGACAAGGTAAGAACTAGGATTGGAGGTTATAAGAACTTGGGTCAAGTAGAAGGAAGAATTCTGTTCTCGATAACATATCGATGTCTACATTTTGGTGATATGTTATCGAGTTCGGATCTGAAACGTGTCAGCGGATGAATGCGTGTCGCGCCTTCCCCCGTTATAAACACTGTGTTATGGTCTGTTCTACGGAGGTGATGTGATAGTGATGGGGTGTTGCTAGACGTTGAAACGTGAATGCAAAAGAGCATCGTCAGCGGCGCTGGTGGAGGTGGCTAGTCAATCACTCATTGCCGAACTGGGGGTCATGGTTGCGTCGCAAAGTTTCGAAAACGTGGCAGGTGCCGTGTAATGTAAGTGAATACGTGCTAAGATCCCTCTAGATGACCTCTACAGACAGCGTCTTGTCGGCAACGAGATATTGCATCCCCGGTAGGGTTTGTGATGGGCGAGAGGCGGTTGGTGGGGCACTGTGTTCAGGGTGCCTGAAGATACCAGATTGGGCACCGCACTGCAGCACACAGAAGTTTCTTGGTTTGCGAGGGTACTTACGCGTGAATAGGCTATAGAGATAACAGGTGTAGATTGAAGTCTACAGGCCGTCGCTGGTGAAGTGGCGCTTAAGTGGTTCCGCGCTGGACCCGAACTAGGTTAGCGCCGGAAGTGCAGAGCGCGCCGCTTTTTTTTGGCGGCCAGACCTTCACCCTCGACGAAACATCCCACTACCGGTCAGCCCCTCCGCAAAATCTCCACTACCTCCAACGCTCTCCACAAATCCGCAAAAAACCACAGTCATGGGTAACGGAAACAGGTACGAGTGTGGAACGGACCGAAATGAGGCATACTAATAGCCACGCAGAGCGCAGCAAACGCGCGAGCGCAATGCCGCCAAAGCATCGGGAGGCGATGCTAAGAGCCAGCTGAAGTCGGTCAGTAGTCCCACAATCATCCTAGACGTAACCAAGTGCTGATGAGTATAGAACGTCTCGGCCCAGAGCATCAAGTGCAAGACGTGCTTCCAGACCTTCCAGAGCACCACGAACCGCAAGCTGCTTATCGAGCACGCCACGAATAAGCACAGCAAGACTTTCGAGGACTGCTTCGAGGCTGCCGACGGCGTTCAAAAATAAACGCTGTAGTTGCGATGCGATGAACGAACGATATACGAACTGTGCGGGTTGGCTCGAAGCCCGATTGCATGAGATACCACGATGAGCATGGCGTATGACAATGGAGTGCAGGTGTCATGGGCGTAGGGTGATCGGATTTATGAGAGAATGCATATATGGACTTCGTGTAATGTGCTCTGCGCCCTGGTGTGATTGACCTCTTCTTGCAGATACGCTCTTTCATCCTTCTTCCGCTTTAATCATCCTGGTTGAGCGTCACCCTGGCGTATCGTCTTCCCAGCTGCTCCTTCATATCCGTATCGTCGAACATGGTGCGCGAACGAGCTGTCAGAAACACCCGTACTGCTGTTCTTGTACTTTCCATCAAATCTGTCAGGATCTCGACGGTCTTCTCCATACCTCCATGAAGCTGGTCGATACGGTCGATCACAATGACCAAAGACTTCAAGCCAAGTTCTACTACAACCTTGCTCAAGACTTTGCCCAGCTTCCGACATCGCTCGGTCACCTGGCGCGGAGAGACCTCTTCAAGAGCCTCAAGGCTCTGCTGAACGAAGGCATAGTTTCCTTCATCTCGGATAATCTGCTTGCCATTCTCTGATCCCAGAATCTGGAAAATGATAGATGAAATGACGGTGGCTAGTGATACTTTTTTCTGCTCGTCAGAAATCGTGTGCGGCGGTCGATATAGGTAATGTGTTAGCAGTGAGGACGAGTCCTTGCCAACCCTGTTACCAAAGACTAGCTCGAAGTTGCTCACTATTCGGACAGCTGCAGGTGACAACCAGCTACACGTCGTTTGATGCGGAGCCACGGTTGCTCCGTGTAGCAAAAATAGAGATGAATCGGTGCTCGCCCTCCAAGAGACGAATTGTGGGTGCGCGAAGACGTTAGCTTCTACGTCTAGTGGGCGAAGCCGAAGCCGGCCAAGCAAGAAGGTCTCATGTAACCTTTTCTCGTATTCTTCGACGTCAGTCACGACGTCTGCCATGTCCAATTGGAGGATACGCCGTATAATGTCCAGTCGGTCATTATCAGTGCGAACTTGAAGCGCTACAGTCCCTCAGTCAGTATGTTTTACGGTGTCAGATATGATCATTCTCACCATGCAATATCTTGCTGACTTCTCCCAAGGTCTTCCTATCCGCCTGTTGTTGGCGCTCCATGTCTCTTTGGACCTGCTGCATCTCGTCGAGCTTCCGACTATCGAGTGCTCGCATCTCGCGTTCGGTTTCTCGGATTGCATCTTTGATCTCCTTGACCTTTTTCTCTACGCCTATACTCGGCGGACGAGCGACGATGTGTCCAAGTCGACGGATTGTGCCCATTGAGTAGTACCGCACTGTTTCGTACAGGAATTCAATTCCTAGTCTGTACAACACGGCCGTGTACTCTTTCATTCTCTTGGTTGGGAAGACATCTTTGAGCATCTGGATGCGGAAGTATTGTTGCCGGAGTTCGACGAGCATCTTGTCGATGAAGTCCTCAGTCTTCTCCTTGTTCACGGCATACTGCTGAACGGTTAGGATTTATGTGTCCCTATTCCGAATGGAGCAACCTACAATCAGGAAAAGCTGCAGTGCGCCATGCGCGGCCTTCCCGTATCCCAGCCCGGCGCCTTCCATAACCAGGATAACGCCCGAGTACGTCTTCACATACTCATTGAAATTATCCAGAAATCTTGACATTCTGCGTTTACTGTTTGCCACATCGTCGTCAGGCTTCCTAGCATCTTTACTTTGATCTGCTTTCTCAATATACGCTTGGATGAGGTCCTCGAGCTGAGAGGCTGATGCGTTGCCTATCTTGGCTCGGTCGGACTTGGACAGCTTCTTTCGCATGGCGGTCGCACAAACCTCTACACTCTCCAATTCCGTTTCCAGAAGACTGTTCTTATCGTCAGCGACCGGTCGTTAGGATAAATGAGGTGAACCTACAGCTTGGTCTCTTCGTCGGTTGAGTTCCAGAAGGATTCGACGCTCGACGGGCTCTTCTCTGCGCGCAGTTGTTTCTTCTCAGCGTCAGCGGAGCTAACGCTTCCACAGGCCCCACCATCATCGTCAATCATCGTCACTCCGGAGTGATTTGCAAACGCATGGAATGTCAGGCCCAGCCTCAACTATTATATTAGCGCCACTCAATCGACGATCCATGTGTTCTAGACGCGGTGCGGGGCGCAGTCGCAGTCGCAGCTGGTAGTCGTAGGCAGCACAGCCGCACAGCCTAGCTTTGCGTGAAGAGTCGCGAATAGGGATGTTGCAAATCCGCGCAGGGGATCAGCGCGCATATGACCAACCGATGCCTATCGACAACGCTCAACGGCCTCACCAGGCCCGGAATGAGACCGTTGTAGATCGTGGTGTTATCGCGCACATCATGACACAAGATTGCACAGCAGGCTCGCAAATATTATCTCACGTGGCGCGAGGGCGAGAGGCACGACTTCGCAGGATGCGGGATCGCATATTCATCCGCAGGGCGGGCGAGGCGGGCGAGCTGACATTTGGCCCCCGCATCAACAAGTGCTGCATAAGGAAGAAGCTAGCGAGCCGCAGTCTACATATAGTCCATGGCTCCCCAACCCCCTGCCATCTCGTTTGCTGTCGATTTTGCGGCGATCGAGCTCCACGATGACCTCTTCGGTAGACAATATCAATAATGGTCATAGTTCTGTGCCTGAGGTAAAAGATGGCTCACATCTCACGGCGGAGACAGAAAAGGCTGTCGAACCAAGTGCAATGGAGGGTGGGCTCAGAGCCCTGGAGATGAAATACATGGAGTTGCTTGAGAAGCGAATTGCAGATTTGGAAGCTAAGCTGAAGGATGTCGAAAAGGTGAGACTGCATGTTAGGTCTGATGAGTACTTGCTGACTCAAATAGGACAAGAAGAAAGATGTTAAAGACGACAAGGTAGGTTCACGTGGACTTTCTTACTGAATTTCGTGTGCTGACGGTCCTTGTCAAGAATGATCCAGAGGAAAAATTAGTCCGGTCGAACAGCGAGCTTCTCACTACCACAAGCATCCGTTATCGCCAAGTTAAGTACACTGATGATGGTCTTGAAGACGCGCGAGACATCACGGAGAAAGAATTCGCCAAAGTAGAGCAAAGCGGCACGGGGAAGCCTGGCGATGACATCGTCTGGACTCGTCACTTCAACAGCGATAATAAGTACAACTATACCGAGGCGCAAATTGTTGGCACGGAACTCCAGGATCTCCTCAAGGCCAAGCTCGCTCACGACCCAAGATTGCACTTTTCCAACGACAATAGCAAAAACGATCTCACCATGCTCAGCCCATTCGAGCCGTTACTACATATTTGGCCGCAGCTGGAGAAACTCGTGGAAACTGATCACGACGCGGCAGAGTGGAGTGAGCTCAAAGTGCAGTTCGATGACCTGCGTGAGAAAAGTAAAGCGGGGGTGGGAAAGGAAGACTCCTCGCCACTAGAGAAGGTCGAAGATAGACTGCGGAAAGCCAAAAAGGATCTGACAACCCTTCTCGAACATATCCGAAAAACACAGGATGTCAGCTCGTATTTCGTTGGTCTCAATACCTCTAAGACAAGTCGGACAGTCCAATTCGAATACCTGTGGACTCTGTTTCCACCCGGGGAACTCGTCTACGCCACACCCTTCATGAGGCAACCGCAAGTCTTCATTGTCAAGGAAAGCATCAGCTACATCAGGTTTGAGAAAGAGAACAATGGCGACAACAAAAAAAACCGAGTCTGGGCCCTCGACTGCTGGAGTTACGACTGGGACGGCAAAAAGCTCAAGCGTGTCCCCGTCACCTTTCAGTTCGAAGACTTTCAGGGCGCGAGGAAGGTCAACACACTACCGTGTTATCCACTTAAATATCGAGACGAAGCATCGGATCCGGAGAACGAGGTGCTGTCGAGGCAGCTGATTGAGAGGGGAAAGAAGTTTGTGGACTTCAGTGTTAACAAGGCGGGAAAGCAGATGTTTGATTATGACGGCGATGCTATCAATCATGGGAGTGGATTTCAGAAGCTGAAGAATAATATTGGAGCGCAGGTAGGATCGAATACTTCCTGTTGAGAGAGGACTGCTGACTTGGATGCTAGACTGACGCGGAGTCTGTCGCGGCCTGGCTTTCCATCGTTTGGCGTACGCGGGAATCTGTTGTGGGACAGAGTTCGTCGAAACTGGATGTTCGTGCGGTAAGTCGACATCTATTACTATAATATGCCTTCATGTCACTCCGTGATGCCGTCCTTCTGTACAGTTGGATGTTTGACTTCTTGGTGCTGATAGATTCACTAGAAAGCAGGTAGAGTCATGGTTGATTTTGAATCCTACATCCAGCACGCGCCCGACATTAAGAATCACGGCCCAATGGGTAAAGTCGAGTTCTCCCAAAGCGAGAACGAATGCCATTGCGGATCATGTCTCAACAACCAGTTGCTGATCGAAAATCAGCGGAAGAACTACGACGATTGTGATCCGAAAAAGCCGTTGAGCGACGAGCAGTATCTCATTTGTCCACCACGCGTACTGGGTTACCATCTTGAATCACGCACATGGCTCGAGCTTGACGTCGAAAAACTCTCCATCATCTCGCAGCCCGTCAGCGACTCTGCTTTCAAGAAGCTCCAACTCCGGAAAGAGCTCAAAGATTTGATCCAGAACCTGGTCCAAAGTCACACAAGCGGCACCGGCAAGAAGCCACTCATGGAAGACATCGTCAAAGGCAAAGGTCAAGGCCTCGTGATTCTCCTCCACGGTCCTCCAGGCGTAGGCAAAACGCTTACCGCCGAGAGCGTCGCGTCCATGGCCGGCAAGCCCCTCTTCGCCATCAGCTCTTCTGATATCGGACTCGACCCCGCAGACGTGGAGCACAACCTCGAATCACTCTTCGAGCTCGCCGCCCGCTGGCACGCGGTCCTCCTCTTCGACGAAGCCGACGTCTTCCTCGAGTCCCGCAGCTCCCATACCTCAGACCTGACCCGTAACGCCCTCGTTTCCGTCCTCCTGCGCGTCCTCGAATACTACTCCGGGATCCTTATCCTAACCACCAACCGCATAAATCAGTTCGACATCGCCGTACAATCGCGCGTCAACCTCGGTATAAAATATACCAACCTCAGCATGTCGCAAAAGCAACAAATATTTAGGCAATTCATCAACTCTATACCTGAGGATAAAATTGATGATCGGGAGGCGATTGACGAGTGGTTTAGTGAAGAGGGCGACGCGAATGAGTGGCTGGAACACTTGAACGGCAGGCAGGTCAGGAACGTGCTGTTTAGTGCGGGGAATTTGGCGCAGAAGAGTGGAGAGGTGTTGAGGGTGGAGCATCTGAGTGTTATGGCTAAGCATACGGCGAAGTTCACGGCGGATCTGAAGGTGGTGGTGCATTCGGCGAGGAGGCAGGCGGAGGCGGGGCAACCGGGGGATTGACGGTAGGTAGGATTCTTGGAGCCCCTAATGGGAGGTACACGTACTGAACCGAGAGTGCGTGAACGAAATTGAGATTCAGGCGTTGCGGTGCATTGCTGGTGACTACTTGTCGCCTTAAGTAGTGGTGGTGATTCCGGCTAGTTACCCAGACATCTGCGCTCCTTTCGATAGCTACTCTTGCTACAAATTACACGAATTCGCTTTCTGTCTCACTATTCAGTTACCGTTCGGCTGGATCGCACTACAATCAGGGAAATTCAGGCAACAAGGCTGGTATGCACGTTGTCGTGCTTCATCGAGATTGACGTCACATTCAGCTGACCAGTCGATCGGGGATGGCCGAACGAAAGTCGGGAGCGATAACTGGAGCTGCTGATTGGAGAAGTCTTATCGCCGGGAAAGTCGTATGGGAAGGCTGAGGGATCTTGTACACGTACTTACCCCACCTTCAGCCGTCTTGTACGAAGAGGGGTTTGCACAGCCGCCTTCTTTCGTCATTTTGCGAGCGGCCGCTCTCTCCTTCGATCAATCCCTGAGGGTCAAAGCGAATGCAAAACACAGTCCCCATTTTTACCTCAGGACCTCTCAAAAGAATAATTCTCAGCCTGAAGTCTGTCGAAACATCCTCGGACCTTGCTGGAGAGATTCACTACTCGATCGCGGCCCCGGTGAGCCAACAAAAGTCATCAATGAGATCCGGGGGCTTGATTTGCCTCAAGCTCGCACAGTGTGTAATCTAGTACTGGCGGAGACCTAGTAAGTGACTATTAGTCTCCCTACGTAAAAACTAAGAATATTTCCTCACACTGTGTAGAGTCAACTGCTTGCGCGTCGACCACACTGCTACAGGCTTGCCTCATTCCCTACGATACGCTGGGAACATCACAGGGTGTTCCGAAAGGCTAGTCGCTCTCACACATACACGCGAAGAAGATTGGCACTTGTAGTGCAATACCAACCATGGATAGCTCTTTGGACAATTGTACTTTGGAGCGCATTTTGGAACTTCGCGACGTCATGTCAAGCAAGATAGACGCACAGAAACACCGAAGCTATAAAGCATATACGACAACCGAAGACATTGCGGAGTTGATTGAGATCATTCAAAAGACCAAAAAAGCGATGAAAGCTGGACCAAGGATCCAACTCCCAGACCGAGCGCTGATGGAAGAATGCTTCTCCCACTGGCCAGAAGGCTCAAAGGACGCATTCAAAAACGTCGGTTGCGATTGTTGCCACGGGCGTCAACATGAACGACTGACCGTGGAAGCTCCAACGATCATCATTCGATACGATCCTGACCCATTGGGTCGCCGAAGTTGCATCGAGGATGTTCCAAGTAAAATGCACCGGCGTCTTGTCATGTCAATAGTCCTACTCTACCTTTGCATCCAAATAGATGCACAGGACAACTCCGATCAAACACCAACATCAGCTCCCATCCTTTCGCTGACAATGGCAACACTCTCGCTCTCCTTCCCGGTTGTTCGGAAAGATACCAGAAGTTCAGCGGTGTTGCTCTTTGCAACATATCTTGGTAGTCTGCTCGCCACCACTGCCTACGGATATGTTTGCTTTCCCAACGTTGGGGATTGCCAAATGGCTGTTCTGCTCACGGTCACCTTATCAACCTTTGGTACTCTCCTTGTGTTTATTGCGAGCCAAGAAGGGACTGAAGCGGCATTGACATTCTTACCTCTAGTACTGAGTCTTTCAGCCTTCATCGTTGGAAATCTCCCAGCGATCAAGAAGTATGCCGTAGGACTGCTGAGAGGTATTTGGAGCCTATCACAGATTGCGGTACATTCGTTATGGGAATATTTGGGTATTAAGATTAAGCTCTGGAGAGAGGCTATGGGCACGTACCTCGTGAGAATTGGCCGGAGGATGCAGAATTCCCCTCAAACATCTTGCACAGACCTAGAGGCGGGTGGAGTCCAGCCGCGTTCATGCACAACAGGAGTAACAAGAGTGGGAGATTGACGACTTCGGTCGAACCTTGACTCTTATCGTTCGTCAGCTTAAGTCTATAGCGCTGTATTTACACCTGGATTGACGAACGAGCGTGTAAATACCTCAGATGGGATGTCTGGTCTACATATTAGTTATTGCACAAATAGGAGTATCCGCCTAGTCTATATCAATGTGTGCAAATTTCCAACTTCGCTCGTAGCACGCTGCATTCACTGCGGCGGGAAGTTTTCACGATCACCACCAGGCAGCTTCATCGGCAACGTAATTCTGAGATGCCGCCAGTGAAATGATAGAAGGTTACTCGTTTACACGACGTGGGGTCATAACTGTCGGTGGGACGATGTCATGTCCTCGAACGACGGTCGACGTCTGGCATGGCTGCTCCGCTCACTCTTTGAGCCTAGCGGATCGTCGTGCGGGATTTCTCAGTTCCTTCACCATCGCATCTTCACTAAGTAGCGTCACATACATCTTCGATCTCATAACATATATTATCAATCGTCCCAGCTTCAACGAAAGTAAGAGTCCTAAATGGCCGCTGCTAGTCTGTACGTTGGTGTTGCACCCGCCACGATGCCACTACCAAGCCAAGAGCTATCAAGTCTTCTTTCTCCTAAATAAGCAAGCAGATCAACAGCACGAAAAGTGCACACTAGAGAAGATCTAAGACGGTGGTCTTCGTGCAACACGGTCAGCTGATATGCAGAACTCCTCATATGGCCGGAAGCAGACTTTGTCTCACTGTCCCACATTTTACATCGGTGACTTTTTACGTCAATATCTGACGGTGGCCGCTCCCACCACACAATTTTTGGGGTGACCTAATTCCGCCGCGCTGCGGCCTGTCGATTTGATCGCTCGATTCATGGCACGCGACCACATCCTTATCACGACGCAGCCTAAATCAGCCCCAAGGAAAGTGGGCGTGGGTGCTCACCCTGATCTCGATCGACCTTCACATGCATCCCTAGTCGCATACGCTAAGCTGGATGTCAACCGCTTCGATGAAAGCTGGATAGACGGAAGGTCCGAACATTTTCGCAGAGTTACCCAGAGGATGTCCCCGCATAGTATGACTTGCTTGTGACCTGACGACGGTTGGAATCAACACAAATGTAGCACACGAGCGAGCACGATCTGTTAAAGAGTCTTACATATGCTCACGCCTGCCGCGGAAACGAACATGCCGTATCACTGAGGCGTTGGTGCCAAGCTCAGCCCCATTAACTGGAGCGACACACGACCAGTTTGAACAATTGGGACCCGCCCAATAGTGCGAGGTGGCGTTGTCGAACTACTGGCATCTAGATTCTACAGGACCGGGTAACATGCACTACCACCCCAAGCACGACGATGGCTGTTCTCGGCTCCTTCCAAGCGCCGGGTCGGAGCACCAAGCTTGCGACGAGATCAACGATCACAAAGAAAGCATGGAAACGAGAAAAATGGGCACAAGGAGTTGGCTGGCTGGCATTGGATGACAAATTGCAATCTGTTTCAAATAAACTAGAGGGTAATAATGGTGCGCTTTATGGATAACAACCACTGAAAAGCTCAATGGCGAGCCATATTTCACGATGAATAAGATTAGCAGCGGATTGAAGAAACGGAAAGCTTAGTAGATGCGATCGTTGACATGCTCCGAAACTGTGGGAGAAGCCGAGTAAAGGTTATTGACCGCAACAAGGACTCGAATACAAAAAAATTACCCTGCAACCAATATACCCAATCACCAAAATATCCTGCCCTAGAAACTCGCATATTCCAAACGTGACATACTCTACATCTCCCATCCATGTAAGGTACACACGGTACCGGAGGGAAATAGAACACCTAGTGTACCTTGCTTCCACCCTCATACGTGTCGCAAAGCTCATCCAGAACACTGCGGAAGTGTTCAAACGAGGATGACGCGCTTGCCGATCGGAGCAGCCTTCTTCTCCTCGACCTTGCGGCGCTCGAGCATACCGCCTCGCTTGACGTAGCCGGCAGAAGGTACACCGTAGCTCTCAACAGGCTCCGGGTAGTCAGCAGACGGGTCGGGGTTGTAGGGCTGAGTGCTGGAAGCAGTGGGGTAGGTGTCCTGGGAAGCGGTGGCATAGCCGGAAGTAGAAGTAGAAGTAGAATAGGTGGAGGTCTTGCCATAGGAACAAGTATAGGCCTCATTAGACTTGGTAATGGTAACGGCCTCCTTGTCGTGGTGGTAGACGCCGGGCGGGTAGACCTTGGCGGTGGGGTAGTGGCAAACCTGATCCTTCTCGTAGGATGTGACGGTGGGCTTCGCGATGGTGTACTTGCCCGGCTTGTCGGCGTAGATAGTGGTTGTCTTGATGATGGTCTTGGTCTCCGAGCCATGGGTTTCGTACGTGGCGTAGGCGGCGGTGATGGTGGTCGGCTTGCTGACCTGGGTGGTGTGGCCGCCATAGGTGACTATTGCGTGTGCGGGTGCTGTGTATATCCTATCTTCAGCGACGGTTTTGGTCTTGTACACGGTCACATCGTACGCGGGAACAGTGTATGTGCCCGGCTTCGCGTAGGTGGTGGCCTTGGGGGTAGGGGCACCATACGTGTAGGTGACAATATAGCTCGACCATTTGCCGTTCCTGTACTCCTTCACGTGGGCGGGCTGATAACTGGTCTCATCTTTCTTGTCGCCGTTTGGGTACTCGCTGCCATAGCAGTTCTTTCCGCAGAGACCGGACCCTGGGTAGCCGGGAAGAGCATGTGGACCAAGCTCCTTGTAGGGCACTTCTACGACCGTCTCGCATAGCTCCTCCCATGTTTTGGTAGTGGGGAGGTACGCAGTGCCATTCTTGTTGTACGGGTAGTGTGCAGATGGCGCAGGAGAGTATGTGGTGGTATGGGTCTTGGTGGACTTGGTGTGGTAGACAGTGACAGGATCCTCAGTCTGGGTCACGGTGCATTTCTTACCATCGGCATCAGTGACGACAGTTGAGACGTAGACGTAGTCGCTGTAGCTGGAAGCAGACGAGATGTAAGTGGGAACGGTCTGGTACTGGGAGGTGACTGTGACCGGGCCGTAGCTACTGCCACTGGGGGTGATGGTGGTATAGCCGGCCTTGGAGGAAGAGCTAGGGATAGCGTAGCCGTATTGAGCAGCCGCGACACCGGCAAAGAGAAGAGTGGAAGCAGTCTTCATTGTTGTAAATCGACGGGGTATTAGATATATTATGAAGTAATGGTAGCGAGTGTGGACGAAACGAGCGACTGAAGGTGAAGATTAAAGAAAGTAGATTGCTCAGAAGAGCTTGAAAAAATTGAGTGCGAGAGTGCACGACTGTCGGTCAGAGAATGACTGTGGTGAAGAAGGGGAAGCATCTCAAGATACGAAAGCCCACAAGATATATACGGCTTCATTCATGGTCCGTGGAAGCTCGTGATAATCCCCAACCCCCTGAGTATCACTCGCTTCGCCATGGCTCCCACCCGCAGGTACGGCGTTACACATTCGTAATCATGAGGCGCTGAATAGTCGCGCCGTCGGCTCTACCACGGCTACTCCGGTTTTACGCAAACAACAAACAGGCAGCAGTTGCATCTTCTGTCACAAAATGTGCATATCGGAATGGCACATAAGATCGACAAGGTCCCAAGGCGCCATGGGAGCGAAAGCTGGCGGAGGCTGGCTGGGCTAAGCGGTACCACGAGTGGGTGGTCGCATGCTCCATTGCTTCTTTGGGAACCGCTCAATACGCAGAGCGCCATGGAAATAAATTTTAAAATGACGGATCGCTTGGTCTATGGTTCTAGCCAGATCCAACTATTGAGTGAATCGGCGCAGCCTTCTACGTAAATTAAGTACTGTCACCCGCAGATCCAAGAACGCGGCCAGCTACCCGTGGGATCCTCATGAAGGAGGGCTTACTGCACCGAGGGTAAACAGAGCGGCCGGGTGCCAATAGATTCAGTTTCGTGGTCCTCGCATATGATTCGCAATAGAGAAACAGAACTGGGACGAATTTAGCTACGGGGGCTGAAGCGGCGTTATCGGAAAGAAATGGCTGTGCGAACCTGCATCACTGGCGGCTTATCTCTCCGTTGTTCCTGCGTCGTGGTTCCTGCGTCGTGGCTGCGTGGTGCCGCTGTGACCCCTATGCTTTATTCGCTGCATCTCGCCGCAAATCTTGGCTTGAGGGTCATGTAAGACGATCCGAGCCATAAATTCGAGGGACAAGATATTGACCGGAAAGATCTCCTGATGCTTATGATTTGACGGCGCAATCTTACCAGGTACGAGATAAGGAGATCGTCATGAGTTCGCCATGATGACTTCACTGAAAAGACCGTACCATGACAGGCCCATTTCTGTCTAGAGGTGAAACAGTGGAGTTCAAAGTACTCGTGCGACCGCTTGTCTGGTTGGGAATGCTGCATGCTGACTTTTGTCACTATGGTCGAAATACACATTATGCATGGAAACCAAAGGATCTCCATTTATGTAATGTAGGATATGAAGAGGGAAAAATCCTGCATTGATCCAGATTATCTCTCAAAGCTCGATGGCTGAGGCAGTAAACCCTCGAACAATGTACTCATCACCTTCCTCAATTGCTCCATCTCCTTCTCGTCCTGCGTCACGACGTCGTCGTTCAGACATATTTGACCTGCCTTCTTGCCGTGTTTCAGGTACGGCTTGAGAAGGGCATGTTCCGCCTGTTCAGCGTCTGTGACCATGTAGAAGTTGGCGTCAGGGTTAACAATGGTGTACTGATACTTCATTAACGCCTTAATGACAGTGGCACGTTGCTCAGGCTTCTTTACGGGATGGGGTAGCAGCGCCCCCAAGCCCGCTCTTCGCCTGTTCAGAATGAGCTTCAGGAGGCAATCGCCACAGCGCGGTGATTCCCGCGCGATCCTGTCGAAGATTGCGGCTGACGAGAATACGGGACTTCGCGCCGTAGCGTCGCTTGATGGCATGGAGAAGCCCGGAGCTAAACAATCCTCGGTGTCAAATGCGTCGCAGTCGAGATCCTTTATCATTATTGGCCCGTCCAAGGATGTCCAAAGAGTATCAGTATTGACTTTCGGCGGTTGGAGACCAGCTTCTTCAAGATGGTCACCTAAGCGGAAGTAGATTCTGCGACGAAATTGCTCTGGAGATTCGTTGCCCATGCCCTCAGCCAGTTCGCGAAGCATCTTCTTGCGCTCGTCCCAACTGATGTATCCGTCGTCGTTTTGATCGATTCGAAGCATGATATAGCTCCAAAGCAACGCCTCTCGGTGTCTCTCCATCGTGTAGTGGAACATAACATACCAGGAGTAGATTTGGAAGCCTGTTTCTCCACGAAATCGCTGGAACGCACTTCGCAATGCTGGCCTAGGGAAGCTTGTAATGGCTTCTTTGGCGATGCTCCGAGACAATGAGTGACCGAAGTGCACCTGGCCTTTGCGCTTGCGAGCACCAAAGCGCCGGTTCAGAAGCCAAGACGTGTAGATGAGGAAAGGTTTCTCTCCAAAACGTTCAGCGTCTTCCTCCGTTGGTGGCTTCAATGTGTTGTACGCATTGTCCTTGAAGCCCAATGTAGGACCAAACAGAGGGGAGTACAAATCGGCGGCGGAATGCGGCTTGCCGAGAATCATGTCGTCTGAAAGTGCAAACATCTGTATCCAGTGAGTACTACACTAGCGAAAGGAGTGATGAAATACGAACACGATCCGTTTCTGATTTCGTATTGTAGAGTTGGTTCTCAATGGTGAGGGAGTCGAACGTGGGTAAACACTTCCTCTCGTCCGGTCCAAAAAATTCCTCTTGAGAAAGGACTTGAACTTTCTCTAGGCCTGGTTTTAACCACTGTGGTCGCTGTTTGTCCGTCTTTGCGGGCATGTCACCCTCCGGCAGTTTCTGATAAGCGTTGACCAATATCTGGATACGATTGGTGAATGAGCCGGCATACTTCTCCACACTCCTCATGGAGTAGCGGAGCTCATCCCATTCCCGATATCGGTTGGTACCATGAGATGCCACCCACAAGCCCTCAGGATCGTTGAGGGATGAGTTGAGCTCATAAGGATGCATGGCAAGCTGAAGCTCTGGCTGCGAGCCATTGACCCCTATACTATCAGTTGGCGCAATCAACGAAAGGGCAGAAGCAGCGTACAGTTGTAGACAAAGTCGATTTTGGGTTCCTCAAGCCTGGGTCCAGTGTAGCGCGCTTTTGCGATCCACTCATCTTCCCATCCTTCAAGCACAACATCCGCTACGGCTTGCTCGAAAGGTATGTGTACCATGTCAGGAAGATCATCGGCCTTCGCCTTGACTGTCTGACACTCGTCCCAGGAAGGGAATGTATACGTTTCCGAAAACGGTGTCATCTCCTTGAGAGTTTGGATTGGAAATTGTGTAGCGTCGTCATTGGTTTCTACAGGTTCATCTAAATCGGTATCGATATCGATTACTTCTGAATGAACTTCTTTGAGTGAGTGCTCCTCCTTCAAAAGCTCGTTCACCTTGTCATTTTGGCCCAGCCGTATCTGTGTGCTTGCACCGGAGTTTGTGTGCTCCCCATCAGTCTCAGCACCGTCATCGGGATGTTTCAGTTTTCCGGAGTCTTCCACTTTTTCTGCAGAATGACCGCGAATGGTTTCGATATCATCAACGTCGTGATTGTCGGTATCGTCTTCGATGTGAGGAGTCCCTGGAACTCTCGCAATATCTTTTTGCTGGAATGCCGGACCATTGATGGCTGGAGTAGCTTGTGGCGACCCAAGCGCATAACGATTGCCAAGATCTTCGGCATGTTTAGGCTGTGGGTGCACATGATGTCCAAAACCGTCCATCATGCGTGATGAATCTGGATGTGCATTGCGGTCTCCTTCGAGCGTTTCCGACCGACGCGAGGCAAACTGCTGCATGAACTCTTCGCTTTCTGCATATCGTACACTTGAGAACGCGCCCGACCGATATAAAACGATTGTGAGTATGGCAAAAAGAGCGTAGTAGTATTTCTTGAACGAGCGTCGTTGCCGATACGGCGGGTACGTGTGACCGAGCATGACGGCAGCAAAGAATAGCGACGTAAGAAAGGTAATTTAGCAACAGAGTGCACAGAACGATAAGACGGAACGTGGACGAACGACAAATGGCTTTAGACGATCGAGGTTGAAAGGATATGTTGGATAAGATGGCATGCTACGATAAGGCTTTGATCGGCTGTCTAACTTTAGAATAATGGCCAGGCCGCGTGCCACATGCGGCGAGTCAATGGCCAATGTCTGAGAGAGTGTCCGCTGGGTGGGATACAGGTACGGTCGTGCATCGCTCACGCCGTCCAGTAAGGACAGCTAGCGCCTATCACCATTTCCCGAATATGCATGCAGCCTCTTCTGTCTCATAATTCTCTCATTGACGGATGAGAGCTCAGCTGCGCACGATCGACCAGGCGTCAGGGTGAAGCCTGCAAAGTGACCATTTGTTCGTTTGCTGCATGTGTGATGTGTTGATAAGCCAAGCTTCGGTAATCTGGGCTGACATTTTAGAGTACAGGCCGCCGATCTTGGCGCTGGCCCAGTCATGACTAGCTCGTCGAGTATCCGACCCGCTGAGCTCCTGCCCCTGTCTGAGGCACACGACACCTCTGCCAATTGACGCCAAGCGCCCGAATAAGCAAACGAGCAAATGGTGCCACACTTCAGCCGAGACCTGCGGTGGGGGGCTTCGTGGGGTATCCATTTCTGACCGCTTGTGATTCAGGCCGCTGCCAAGGTCTCATTGGTATTCAGGAGCTTGGACGACGAAGTGGCTTTGATCTTGATGCCCCGGAGCTGTTGTCGCCCTTGTGTGGGACTATTATGCTATTTGTGATCTATTTTCTGCAACGTGCTGGTTCCAGACCTCCGTCTTGTGCTCGATCAGCACTGCATTCACTCCTCCATTTCTCATAGCGGCATCACCTCTTCTTTCCATGTATTGACGCATCTCTCTGCTACCCTTTTCATGTCCAGTCACTCATTTTCTGCGCGATGCATCTAGCAGGCACAATGGGCGCAGAACGATACAGCCATATTGGGCGACGACTGCCCACCCACGAAACTCATGCCAACCAGCGACGTTATCCTAGTGCGGGACGACTCATCAAATACTGCATCTTTGCTATCTTCGCTTTTCTCGTTGTTGGCCTTCTGCACGGCAGACATCTTTCTCCCTCCGTCGGCAAATACTTGCCAGTTTCCGCGGAAGATACCATAGGGCTTGTCCAGACCAGTACTCCGGTAGCAAATGTCGATTCCAACAACCCTTTCCAGACCCTTGACGCAGAAAACGACGAAGAGCGAGAATCGCCCGCCTCCGACGAGAACCACCAGGAGTACAACCTCTCCAGTGTACAGCAACATTCGGCTACATATCTATACCCCAAGTTCGGAAAATGCACAGCATCATTTGGCGACCCAGATCCACCGTACGAGAACGCCATTGCTTCACATAATTTACACAATGAACTCCATGGATATCCGCACTACATCCTCCGCGAACATATGATCCGCGGATTGTGGTCGAAACACGGCTGGATCATGACCATCATCGGCAAAGAGCTTTCCAAACCCGAAGGCCAGCGGCTGAAGTGGCTTATGTGGCACGACCGTGATACGGTGCTCATGAACCCGCAGATCCCTCTCGACGTGTTTGTACCGCCCGAGCCACAGTTCTCTAATATCCACTTGCTGGTCACAAATGATCGGAACGGGTTGAACAATGGCGTCTTCCTGGTTCGAGTCAATCAGTGGGCGTTCAAGTTTTTCGCGAGTGCATTGAGCATTCGAGAGTATCAACCAGAGACTCCGTTGAAATACACGGAGCAGAGTGGCATGGAGGAAGTCATCAAACGGGTAAGCCGTAACATTAGACAGTCTGATCATTCAACCACTAACTCTCAAATAGCCATGGTGGGCAAAGTCTGTAGCATACGTTCCTCAGCGCTGGTTCAACGGTTTTCCACCAGATGAAGACGTCGTCCACGATCATAACCTCGCACATGCTCGTCAAGGCTCTCTATTGATCCATTTCGCGTCCAACCGCGATGGATTACGTCCTAAGCGCATGGCGCTTTGGGGTGAAGTTGCTAAGAACAGGGTTGCGGAGTGGGATAGACCCGTTGACCAGACAGGGTATATTGATGAGATTGCGCTTTATTGGGACAAAGTGGGCAAGGGGGAGAGCTATGAAAAGATCAATAAGGAAATCGGTAACAAGAGGTGGGAGAGATATCAGAAAATAGAAGAGCAAGAGAAGGCAAAGGGTAAGATGTAAAAATAGGCACGTCAGCCATTTGGTGAATAGGCTTATCAATGATATCAGCTTTCGCAGGCAGACTTGTGTTATTTTCCGCTCTGCTGTTGAATACGCCGAAGGTCTCAACTTTTACCTCGATGGAGTAAGTCCTACAATGTTCGAAACAACTCAAGTTTGTCATCACATTGTTGGCGAAGGGTCGAGCATAGGCACTGCGTGACGAGTCATGGCTGTAAACTTGTATGATGATATCGGATAAACAGTACAATTATAATACGATTAACACCATCTTCCGGACTCGAGTTATACAAAAAAGACGGCAAAAATTACTTTAACTTGGGGAACATTGTTATGCAGCCCACCTTCTCACCGTCTTCTCGTGATCATTCTTCAATTCCTTCTGTTTTTCTTTAGATCGATGTTCCTTTGCCGCCTCGTCCTTCTTCCTCTGCTCCGACAACATCGCCTGAAACTCCGTATACTCCTCAGGTGTCACTACAACCTCTCCTCCTCTGGGGAAAACCACCTGATCCAAATCGACTTCCTTCTGCAAATCTACTTCCGGTTCACAAGCAGGTAGTATCCGGTTGCCCTTCATCAGCCGCCATATATTAAGGCTGGTGGAGAAAACAGTGAACTCGGACTCGGGCACGCGTCGCTCCTTGACGCCCTGAAACCCGCCAGTGCCAGGTTCAGCTTTGTTAGAAGAAGCCCGGCGATCAGAGTCTTTGCTTTCGGGGCCAATGGCACGGTAACGACCAAAGATCATGGGATAGGCGCCCAAGCAGAAGGGAGTTTCGTATGGGTCGTGACGGCAGAGGGCGAGCATGGCTACATCGATAGCTTGGGCATTGGGCAGCATCGACTGATCGTACAGTAACGTCGCAGCACCTCGCAGACTCAAGCCATATGCCGCAGCTCCAGTAAACTTGCTAACCTCCAATACGATGCGGGTATGATCGCCACCCAGTTTCGGCGTGCTAACGTCCGGTTTACGGGACCAAGTGCGACGACTTTCGGCAATGACGGTGGGATCGTTGGTTGTGACCCAATATCTTTGATCTTTATTAGGCTTGTTGTTCACGCCAATGTGGCCGAGGGCGAGGAGGTCCCAGTTATCACCATACGGGGAACGCATAGGGAGCGTAGCGTTTTGTATGGCTCGAGTACCGCGCGCAAATTCGACCATTTGGTGGCGGAGAAGGACGTCCCAATCTGCATCGTCTTCGAGGATGAGGGCGGTCTGGATGCGGTTTTGAACCATGTTCTGGTACACGTTCAGGTGGGCGCGCCACACGCCGTAGTCACCGAGTGCCACTGCACCTTTCCAGTACTATTAAGAATTAATATTGAAGTTGCGAGAGCGGACTTAAGAGACATACTGATGGGAAAGATCTAGGATGCATCTCACTGCCATTGACACCATCCGAGAACTCAATTTCCAGCCCCGAAACAAGTCCCATTAATGCCAAATAATCTCTCTTATCCGTTCGCGATGGCATCGAAATCGCATAAATCTTTTGGAACCCCAGCGTCGCATTTTGAACATTCCAGATAGGGTCATTCGCAGGCTCTTCGATCGTGACAACTGGCAGGTTGGCAGAGCCCACAGAATACAAGTCCTTTCCCTGGGCGGGGGTAGTATCGGGCGTCGCAGAAGGCAAATAGTTACCGGAGATGCGATTTCTGAGGCTGGTAGATGCGGAAGGGATGTTGTCTCCACTACTGATTACATAGATGAAGGAGCAGAGGAGGATTAGGCAGAGAGCTGCCAACTGTACAGATGAACGAGGAATCCACATGATGAATGAGTGGAAAGACGTATAGCACGTCGAAATTTGGCAAGAACTAGACGTACGAAATGATCGAAATGGAGGGGGAAGAACACAAGCAGGGTCTCACAAACGAAGTGAGGCCAAAGCTCACAAACTTCACAGTCAGACATATCGATGGTGGAGTCGAACAGCCCCAAGCATTCCCACCCTGAATAGCGCTCTCCCAATTCGTTTCACCGGGCCAAAGCCGCTTACGCATCCATACATCTCACAGCTCACCCCTGATCAGCTGCACCTCCCACCACGACCCTCCAAACCCTCGCACAGCGTCCGTACCGCTGTCGTCGCGCAAAGTTCTCAATTCGGTCTGTGTTAGCCTCCGTGGGGATCTGCGCGGCTAGTGAAGGTGGCGATCCAGGCGCGTGGGCAGTTTGGGTAGTGCGGCTGAAGGTGGCGCCGCGTACTCGCCGAGTGGCTGCGTGCTGTCGCGTGCCTGGGAGTCGCGGGTTTGTTCTTTTTTGTATGAGCGGAATGGTTGGATTTGGACGTTATGCCGGAATAACTTGGCAGATAAGCAGGCAGATAAGCATTAAAAGAAAGTGATAGGTAAGGTCGCGTGCTCAGATACGCTTGTTGTACACGGGACGAGAAGCTGCGGTAGGCAATGGCCTCCCCATGAGCTATCGATTCCAATGCAGGACTCCCAAATAATAGAATGGCGAGATATGCATAACCTGAGATAGTGGAGATTTGGTGCATAACCGAGTACAAATATTGTTGATCAGCATCTACCCAAACGCTAAAATCTCAAAGTCACGAATTTGTGCCCAAGATCAACATGACCGCAGTTTGCGACCAAACCTGACACTCGGCGTATTGACCAACCCATCAGTAACCATGACTGGCGCAACACAGGAACAACGCCACAACTCCGGTCTCGTGTTTAATTGGAGCGCATTTTCCCGTGAAGACCCTGAAATACTACACAAGTGATGTACGTAGACTGGATGATCGCTCCGCAGGCAGTTCACAAAGAAAATTGTATCTTGCCCATGTATATAGCAAGATTCGTTTCGAGGGGCTTCTTATCTACTCGGCGCCACGAAGAGCGAGCACGAGTATGTTGACACCTATGTGCTGAAAGATTGGCTCAGCTCTGCAGGAGAGAGGCTTGAAGATGCTGTGCACTGACCTGGTACCTAAGGTCTGGTACTTGGGAGCCGGCTATGAGAGGAGATGCAGCTTAACATACAGAACTCCCATCCGCACTGCCTTCGAACGGCCACTTTGTCCTTCTTGACTTTCCGCCTTCAGAAGAATCTTGTTGTTCTCGTCCCGGACAATGTGGAAAAAAGGCTTTGCCGTCCCGCTCATGCAGCGGTGCGATGAACATCGCGACCAACCTCCACAAAACTCGCATTGGATGCAGAAGCTGCTATCGGAACGTTCTCTGACATTACTCTGGATGATGACAGGTCTTTTGCGACCTAACCTTCACAGCTTCTTTGCTTCAGTAGCAAATGCGTCGTTGGTCTGGCCTTGAGAATGATACACTTAGCCGCGGCATGCAGATTCTACACTCCACACATATGAGCGTAGGTACGCATAGCGAACGTCTTACAAGTGGTGTAGAACTGAAACCAAGTCGATCTCGATGAGCGCAGTGATGGAGTGCAAGCATAGTTGTAGTAGAGTAAAAGGAGGAGACTTACAATCGATCAAACGATCTGCTTAGTCAGCAGTTAGCGCACAATTGACAACCTTTGACAACCTCGCAAACCATTCCACGTCCGCATGCATGCAACTCTCACATGCATCCATTCGAAGATTTTGAGCTAATTCTTCCAGTCCTTGAAGAACTGAGCGACGTCCCGATACAACGCGGTGCTACGCTTTAGTACATAAATTATGGCAAAGCTGGGGCTGAAAAGGCGGGCAAACGTCATACGGGGATGACAAAGTGGGGTCGCTCGTGGGGCTGAAAACCTCCTCAGACATCTACACTCCAACCTACGACGTTCTATCCTTGAGTTTTCTCTCCAGATACTCAATGATCTTCAATTCTCAAAGGAATGCCATCAATCCTCATCCCACCGTTCTCCAAAGATGTCGAGCTCATCTCCACCCAAAACCACCCAACACAGAACCTCGGCCTCATGGTTCCCAACGAGCCCTTCATCAGCACCGCGTTAGAAGATGTCAAGAGATATCTATTGAAAGAACTAGAGTGCAAGGTCCTCGACGAACTTGCCCCTTACCTTTATATTTTCGCAAAGCGCAGAGCCTCGCACATCGACACCTTGCATGAATACGACAGTACACAGCGTTCAATTACTATCTCCGAGAACCCAGGTCTTCACCTTATTAGGAATTACCACGTTATATACTGCAAACCGATTCCGCACTGTCTTCTAAACCACGACTTCTGGACTCGATACCTTGCGCCCAAAACTACCAACAGCTCTCCCTTCTCAGATACTTCAGCCCAAAACAAGACTTTGACAGGCCATCCACCAGAAACCCTCTCTACCGAATGCAAAGCCTCCCTCGGCCTCCTCCGCACCTACACCTTCCTCATAACCCACGAGTCCGACTTCACCATCGCCCAAAAGGTTGGCCTTCTCCCCTCCACCGTATCATACACACAGTTTCAACATTTTATCCACCCCTTCCGAAATATATCCGACGCCGCCGTCTCCCCCCGCTATCACTATGGCCATATCCGGCTCACGCGGCTCAACCTCGCCGTGCGGCTCCTCCGCCCCAAAGCCCTCGGCAAGATGTTTCCCTGGTCATACGACAAAATGCACTGGCATGCAGGACAATTTGTCGGCCGATTCGCCGCGCCACTACTTTTCTTCTTCGCAAGTTTGACGCTAGTTTTGAGTTCGATGCAGGTCGGGCTTGCAGCGAGGCCACTGGAGGATAGTGCTAACTGGGAGGAGCTTGCGTTGGTATCCTTGTGGTTTAGTGTGGCTATTCTTTTTGGAGTTTTGGGGGTTGCGGCGGCAGTTTGTGTGGGGATTGGGGGGTATGCGGTCAATAGGGTTTTAGTGGGGCATATTGTGCAGAGAAGGTGGGTTAGTAGAAACGGTGCCGGAGACAAGGGTGGGGGCGCGTGAGTCCAGGCTTCGAGGCCGCCGGGCTGAAACACTCAACGCATCTTTGATATGTGGTTAGCCTTGAATACGGTGTCAAGGTCAGACGACGGATCTTCTCGTTCAATACTTGCGCTCTGAGCTTACTATGACCTCTCAATTCTGGCTTCGTCAAGTGTGATCGGCGTCGCTCTAGGTCAGGTGTTTGCAACCACATTCGACTTTGGGCTTTCTATCTCCAGGCGCCCTTCCTAACATGGTATACCATATGGATCCGGGGACTCCGTTTCAATCGTCTCGAGTAGAAAAGAACTATGACATCATGCACGGAAATAGAGACATGGCTATCCTACGCTCCCATATTATTCACGTGTCCCAGAGCGCTTATGTATTATCTCCTGCCTCCGACACAAATCTTTGCCAGCTATTCCCTCGAGACGACTGACTACTCGTCGACTAATCTCGCTTCTAGTACAGCCTCTTTCCGGACGATTCGCCGACACTTCTTCGCTTCGTCTTTGCAACAAAGGCATGGGAATGGACCGGAGCCACTGTACATACACACGCACTCTTTCAATGTGGGCGCCCATATCCACTACTACTCTTCTTCAAGTAACCTCATTCCTGTGAACCCGAAGTAGGACTAGGGATGATGATGATGAGAACGAAATTGTCCAATGGGCGTCGGACTATCAAACCTTGAGTAGCAGTTAAGCCTGTTATGCATGATACGATAGCTGATATATCGCGAAATTCATAGCTGCTGCAGTGAATATCAAGCTTCAGACTCTTGACCTAGCGAAGTTCTGGCTGCTCGACCAGCGTTCGTAGCAACTACGTGAGCTTCAGGATTTGCCTTCGGGAGACTGTTTGAGGCCGAATTTGCGATAGAGTGTGTCCTGAAGAGTGGACCTATATCTTCTGCTGACCAAGTATAGTCTATGGAGATGACCAAAGTGCGAGATTGCGAGCAACATCAAGGAGTATTCCGGAGGCTATTAATTCCCTGTTCGTGAGCATGATTGTACCTTGATGGAAGAGTCTTGAGTTTGGAATTGGTGACGGCCGGATGTTTACATGTATTATTTGCGCTTGTAATTACTTCAAGGTCGTGTGATCATATGGTATGCGTGCATACGGGGTGATGATTCCGCCAGTCCGCAATCACAGTTCCTCTCGTAGACTCGTTCTCATCTGCGCTGTGTGCATCGCCAATGACGCATCGGACACCGTAGATTTAGTCTTCCTAGGGCGTAGTCCACATCGATGACCTGGGACAGATGGCTCGCTCTGATCCATGACATCAAACGCTTCTTTCGCAAGCTTCCGAGTTTCTTCACTCAAAGCCATCATCTGACTGATCTCACCGAACCTTCTCTTCCAAAGGCGCCATCTCTCCTTGTTGAACCCGCTCTTTCCCGTGTAGAGCTCTCCGCCGTATGCGTAATTCGGGATCTTTGATCCAAACCGTGACGTCATATCTACCTCTTTCTCGTACAGTTTTCCCTGCAGAGCAAACACCCAGACTGCAGCTGCGGGAACCAATGTGTCGTAAAGTTGAAAGGCGTTGAATTTCTTGGAGACTCTTTTTTCTCTCATGATGTCCTCCAATGCCCCACGCATTGCACTTAGACATTCATGCCGCCAATCACAGATACCTTCCTTTGCGATACAAGCCAAGAAGTAATTGAGATTGGCCCATGCATGCACCTCTGGTTCTGTGCATCCAGAGCCGTGACCTGGAACATCGTTCCAGTAGTTCATAACGGTATACGAAAAGCCGTATAGTGAGCCGAAGATACCTCCCGGTCCAATTCCGTTGTACATACCAGGAGGATGGGGCTGCTTCTGATATGCTCCAACAAATTCGACTAGTCGCTTATGGCCCTTGACGTTTTGGAATGGTATTCGTTTTGCTGAATGTAGGATGCTGTGCCACAGATCGAAGAATTGTAGTTCGCTCTGGTTGAACCGGTGAATCCCTTCGTAGATGGGGCCGAAAAGCTTGTCTATCGCCTCGGGGAGATCGACATCCTCACTGACATACTCCTGGACAAGGGTATAGTATTTACTTCCCTCCTCGATGCGATATTGATGTCGTATTTTGGATATTGCGTCGATCTGTTCAGACTCGTCGGTAAATTCGGAAATCGCGTCGTGCACTTCTCGATCCAACTGTTGTTGACGGTCCGTCATTTTCAACACGTCTTCGCGGTTTCAATGGCTTGCGGGTGTCTTTCGAATATTGTTCGCTGAAGGAAGGTGCAGTATAAGAAGAGGGCTGTGCAGAAGCGCTATTCCACGTTCGATCTAGTCAATCCTCCGCCATGCATCGCCATGTAAAATGTCCACAGCCCTCCGCAACATTCGAACATCGCATTGCGATTGCGATGGTACACTCTTCACTGTTACAAAATGTAAGGAGTATGTCTGGTGGAAGCATCGACATCGTGTTTGCCTTCGGCCTAGCCTCTTGTCGCGGGTCGCCACATCCTCCCCCGAGACACCTCACCGCACCAGTTTGCCCAAACAATCATGTTTGCGCCAGAGATCTGTTGGATTATTTTCCTTCTTAAATACGATCGTTAGGTTTTCTGTTCCTTCACTCTTTGTAGTTAATCGATACATACTGCTGCCAACTATGGGCAGTCCTACTACTCACGGCCATGAGGTCGACATCAGCACACTAGCGAAGCTGCTTCTGAAGCTTCTAACTGACAATGGACAATCACAACTCAACCACGGGAAATTGAGCAATACTGAGTCGGAGAAGAATGGCGCAGTGCAGAGCAGGACGCGGAAGACTTCCTCCTCAGGGTATGAGACGGCCCTGAGCACGGCGGTGGAAGTATGTAATCTTTCTAGAGCGCAACGTGGGCATTTGTCCTGGCTAACATCCTGCACAAGAGTTGCCATCGATGATATTGGCACATTTCCAGCACCAGTCCGAGCAGCTGAAGCGTGACAGCGCCTACCACAGTGTTGTTGTCAAGCTAGTGTTCACGGAATACACCAAAAGGAACGTGACTTCTTCCTCGGTCTGTCGTCGCAAGATCGTAAGGCTATTGTTGGTAGTGATGACCTTCCGCGGTGGTACTGTGCAGGGTAGGCATTTTCGCTCATAACTCTTTCGTCTGAAACCAGTGCTGACAAGATTACCCCAGACACAAGCGTATGTACATGGAGATCCTCTTCGTGCTAAAAGAAATCAAGCCCTGCATACTCTTCTGGGCCCCGGCCTACGGCTCCGAGACCACCTATACGCGTCTCTTTGAGACTTGTCTGGCCCCGCTCATCGAGAAATACCAACTCGGAAACTACGGCTTCGTTGCCCACAAGATCATTCATGCCGTTCCGACTGAAACCCATTGTGGCTTCCAAAAAGCCTACGTCTTAGCCGATACCCGATCAGACCACTGGGATCATGTCCAAGACGTGTTCCTCGTGCCTCATCCCGGACAAAAACGAGATGAATCTCGTATTGGAAAAGCGCTTGGATATCCCATTCCTCAAAACGATCAAAACTACTGTGTCATGAGCGAATACATCATCGATGAACTGCGCGGCGATGGCACTGAAGATCTGAGTCACGCTGATCACGTCAAGTACAAAGACATGACCGAGAAGTGGAAATTGAGATGGATCACCGGGTCGAATAAGATTGGGGACAAGGTAGGCGCGGTCGATGCCTTTGCGTACCGGATGCCAGCAAACTTGCGCGATAGCTGGGCAATTCGCGCTCATTTCGAGGCATGTCTAGCGGCGGCGCGAAGCGTGGGGCATGAACTTGGACTCAGCTTGCCCGTCAATGATACTGTTCAAGGACAAACGAGGAAGGATAACATGGTTGTTAAGAGAAAGGCGAAGGTGTCCGGAGAGAAGCAGTGAGTGAAGTCGCCTGTGAAACGTCGGGCTAGCTACTATGTGCTGTCTAGCAATGGAGGTTAGCGCAGAGGGGAAAGCCTGTACGCCGAGGCGTGAACTGGCATCGTGATCGTATCTACAGTCGCCCACACGCTCGAAATAGACAATGTCGTAGAATGTTCAAGTCCTTGCTGTGTCACCGTTGCCGTTCTCGACGTTTCAACCATTAGCCGATGATGTCCAATACGTTGCGCCGGTCCGCCATGCATCACTTTGGTGTCTCGAATATAAGCAACACGGTACACAAATACGGCTTCGCGATCGCTTTTGGGCCAAATTTAACACCGTTACTAGCCTATAATGTCTTCGACCCAGTGTGCTCGCACTGCCACGGTTCGCACGACATTTCCTCCTCCATATACGCGCCACGCCGTGCGATGCGAGGAATTTACCCGTCGCACTACGAGTAGCCACCGTCGCTGAAGAGAATATGGGGCGAGACATGTCTATCAATGACCTGGCTGAGACAGCAGGGCGGGACTCGAAGGAGACATACAACTCGCATCGAGCGAGACATCATCCGGTGACTCTATGCCACAAAGCCACTGGCGTCCGCAAATTTGCGGTCTGATTATTGCGACCATGTCAATGATGCGTGGTATTGATGCAGCTGTGAAGAAGTCGCGATGTGAGGGCGAGAACACTCTGCTCTCGTCTTCTCATCTAGTGCAAAGCATAGCTTGTAAATATTCGACTATCGCACGATAGCTGACAGTATGTGCTTCGAAGGTATGTATACTTAAAGTCTGTGAAGATGGCGAAATATATCTACATTGCTTTGTGCTTCACCGGCGAAACCGCTCCTCTCCACGCTTTGGTACAAACCCACAAACTCCCGTCATGCACTGCGTCCTTCGTAGCAAACAGCGGCGCAGCATGCGCAATAGCTTATTTGGCTCCGCAGTCGAATCTATCAGAATGGCCAAATCACTGAGCATTATATATTACCTTACCAGACTCTGTCAGCCTCGCAAGGCCCAACGCAATCTTCTCCGACACATTGCAGCCCGATTTCCGCGCGAGTACTTGAACACGTCGCTGAGATCCCCACCCGAGAATCTCGCATGCTTCCCTGGGTATCGCATTGTTGTTCCTTGCGCGTTTAGCGTCCTAGTTGTTATGCTGTGTCACTCTCGCTCTCGAGGGGTGGTTGGTGACGTAGTCGTGATCCAGTCTGTTTTGCGGCGTTTACTCTCTCCATGCGCGCTTGCTACGCCAATTTATGAAGCTGCTACCTCCCTACGGCTTTTCGCGCTTATCCAGAGGCACCTGAAGTCCTACGAGGCTCTTCCAATTCGAAATTGCAAGCGGCATTATCCACATTGTCTGTTCTTGATTCGTCATTTCTCGTAAAGTCGAATGCAGGACAGGCCTCGGCGGACTCCAAGGGCCATGAGGATGCGCCTGCTGAGGTATTTCGGGACGTCGGTCGGGCCGAACTGTTGGTCTACGATCTCTACAATTTGGGCGTTCTTGGGATGGTCCCGGTAGCTGCGTAAATGAGATAGATCGGTTCTTGTCGGCGGAGCTGGCTGGCGGGCAAAGATGCCTCAGGTATAGCGACTTGGGAAGCCAGTGCTTTGCGAGTCCTTTCAGTCGTGAATTGTATGTCTTGTAGAGACGGTCTGGATAAGTTGAGCTTTTGTCCTATTTTGCGCAACGGGATAATGTCAATGAACGAGGATGTGCTCTCACGGGTGGGGAAAGCTTGGGAGAGTGACATTCTGTGTTTCTTGTGGTGGTAACCGTAGTTCGGTCTTGTTTTAGGGGGCAGTGTTGTGGATTTGAAGATATCCGGAGTGTAGCGGAGGCTATTCTGTAAGTGGTACGAAGCGCGAACAGATTCTAAATCGAGTATGGCAAGATTGTGTCGAGAAGCGTGTCTTTGTCGAGTGCAATGGAGCCCGGCGGTTCCTTACATATCAGTTGCATTCTAGGCTGCAGTGACGCTAAGTTTGGGACGTTGAGTCAAGGTGTCGATTACCGAACGAAAAGTTAGGGCCGCTGCTCGACCACTGCCTGCGAAACGGAACTCGAACATAAATCACTTCACTGCACAAGCGTCAAGTAATGATGAAATGTAAAGACTGTAGAAATTCACAAGATGTGCGTAAATATAGACATTAGAGAATGCAGGATACGTACATTACCAATCTTCTCATCATAATTTATGCAAAGAGCCCTCATCAGCCGAATGTATACACATAAAGAAAAGTCAAAGGCCCTTTCCAAACGGTACATCAATCCCATCGACCTTCAGGAAGCCCAAGATGCCAGGCCTACTCTGGTTCGGTGCAGTGTAAGCGGCAGGCTCATGATGCCAGCCCGGTTCAGTGTTCGGAGGAGCTACCTAGTTCCCACCTACGGCGACCGTGAAGAGCTGTGGACTCCCATCGAACAATGTGCCCGCAACATCGCTACCCCCGTCTGGAACAACATCGTCGTACGGGAAAGCGTAGCCACGCCCATCCCGCTGCACTTGATGCACAATCCTCGCGTAGTGGTTGGTGGTCGGGTTTTTGTAGTAGTTCGCCGGGTTACTACCATTGGGGAACTGCGTAGTGTCAAGAAGCGTGCTGCGGTTGAAGGCGGCAGCGAGACGCGGGATGACGGCGTTGCGCGCAGCGTTGGAGCCGGTCGCGAACGGGCCGGTGGAGCAGGAGAAGATGTCAGCGGCGCTGGGCCTGTTGAAAGTGCCGGCTTCGCCAAGGCTAAGGACGTTGTTGGACACGCGGCCGGTGAGGTTGCCGGCAGCCGCTTGCGTATTGACGGTCAGGTCGGTGCTGGTAAAGCGGGACCAGACCTGATTCACGTAGTCGTCCCAATAGTTGCCCCAAGCATTGCCATTGCCGACCAGGAGGTTATTGGGCGAGAGCGCGCGGAGAGGTGTTCCGTTGTAGGAGTAGATGAGCTTGTCCCACGGACGTCCGTCTCGCTTTGCCTGTGCGCGAAGCTCGTTGACTATGGTCTGGAAGCCGTTCGCGGCCATGCCCGGTACAGACTGCGTCCGCCCGGCCGTGTTAGTGAGCGAGAGCCCCATTGGTATGTTGATGAAGTCAACATAGGAAATATTGGCAAACAGCTGATCGGCATTGAAGGTGAACTCAGCAAACGTCCAGGAAATGTTGAAATTGGGGTCGCTCGGGTTCGTGACGGAGGGCTCGACGATGGCGGGGCCGGGATTGATTTTGAACGTCAAACGCGCACCGATGGAAAACCAGATGCGGCCGCCCGCTAATCTGGGAATAACAACGTTCTTCGTGGCTCCTGCCGCACCCAGCGGAATGGCACAGTCTGCTTCAAGGGGCGAGCCGACTTGCGCGGGCGACCTGGGGAAGTATACCGTGCGACCATCCGCCTGGATGAAGATGGGACGGGTGTTGCTGTCGATGGCCAAGCCTGTGATGTAGGCATAGACTTGGTTGCTGTTGGTCCTGTTCTGCAGTGCAATATTGAGGTTCCCATCAGTGGCCGCTGCACTGATCGGTTGTTGTTGGTTCGCCATGCGATCCCCAGATTGCGGCGACGCGCTTTTGTATGCATGACCTGCAGGGTTCTTGTCCTTGGTTTTGGCGCCGGTGGTTCCGTGGTTGGAGCCGGACTTGATTTTGGCGAGGAGTTTCTTGATAACGCTCGACATGATGATGACACCGTCGAAACAAGAGTGGGCAATTGCAGGGGCAGAAGAAGAATAATATCGAGACTTATTGCAGCGGGAGGTGGAAGGGGTGTGGAGAAGTTTGGTCCGTCCTGTAGGAATGACCGAGGCGTGCGATAGTTAGCCAGGGCAAGAGCGCTGCCATGTTAAATAGATGTTTCTTCAAAGTGAAGGCGAGGCTGTTCTGATGTCACACTGGGGAAGTTGCGAACGCGATCGCGGTAGGCTTGAGGTCATCCTAGGAACCCAGCCAATCGCCGACCGTCGTCTCGCACCACCACTCACCGGGAATGTTCAGGACCCCGGATTCTTGTGAGCCACGCGTTCAACGCTCGTGATTGATGCGCAAGGGGGCTGGTATTGTTGCATGATGGCTGAATCGGGTACTGCATTTGTACTACGCGTTAATGAGCCTCTTGTTGACGGTGAAGGGCAATGACGACATCGTGCGAGTGTGGAGAACGCCTCGAAAAAGAAACAATAGACGATGATATACCGGCCTCCAGGCCCCAAGTCTTGGAAATCACCGCTACCGATCGCAGGCATAGGATCCGTGGCAGGCGCGAGAGTGGTGCTCGTGGTACTCGGACAAACGGGAAAGATACTACAGCGCGCGGAGATGTGCTAGATGTTAGGAAGGTAGCGGGGGTCCTGTTTGCACACGCGACGCGGGCGACTCTCACCGATTTCGTGTGCCACCGTCACAGGCTCTCTCTATCGTTGGAGTTCGATTTTGCGGGAGTCATCCCACGACGCTGACCACGCCTGCGAGTACAGGCCCTGTGTATAGCGAAGCCAATCTTCTTCCAAAAGCTTTCAATTGCGTCACGCCGGATAGATCTCGTGTCACAGCAGGATTCGCGGGAATCACGCTCCTATTTCGGCCTGCCTGCGACGATGGGGGGAGGAGAACTGGAGCGCGTAGAGCATCGTGTGGCATGTCGAGCGGTGAGTCGGCTTTACGTGCGCGCGTCACTCGCATATGCGCTTGCACTTCTCGATAGCGACAGTCGTTTGGCCGCAGTCAGATGAATAATGTAGGAGATGCCGGTCAAGTAAAGTTCAGTCTTTTATCAGTCGCGAGATCGCGACGAGAAGAGGATATGCTAGTGCGCACTACTAGAATAGGACAGGACTAGCGCGTTTTCCAAAGACGTCCAAGACTCCACCCAGGTGCTCAACCTACACATCACCGTGCCTTCAAACCTTCCTCATCACAAAAGGCACGGCTTCTAGGACAGCCACGAATGTGAGAAGACTGGAAAATGCACAGGTCATCGACAGGCGCCAGACCCTTCACCACCACACCTTCGCATCGCTAGCTGAAGACCAACAGCTAACCATATCCCTCGCTCAAACATTAATAGCCATCATAGACAAACCATCACAAGATCAGACTGCTCAAGATCTCTTCGCCAAGCTCGCACGTTCTCAGTGCCTACGACAAGGCATCCACCGTTGTAAAGAGCGTGAAGAGCGCGACGCCATGCACGAATCTCTCCACATTCTGTTGCGTGCAGTTCAAGCCCACGAAGATAAATATAGCATCCTTTTACTATTGCTGGGACTGGTACGCTCACAAAGAACCAGTCGTATCTCGCAATTTTCGACGGTCTGTGGCCTACGCATTCGCAATGACACCACTCTGGATCCACGATCTTGACTGGAGTAGAGTCCAAGAATCCGTACGACTTACGCTTGAAGCCATCGGTGACTTCATAAGTCCCAATGAACACTGAATACGTCGTGCTTGCGAGCAGTACACCACGGCTACCAGCCGCTGGAGTGGATCGACGAAAGTTTAGTGGTACTGGAGAGACACGTCGTATTCCTGGAGGTCGCGTACAATATCAATATATAGATACCACCCTGAAGATACCCATGATATCTTTTTACAGCGGTCGCGCGAGCATACCCTTACGTTGAGGGCGAGAAGTCTACTAGTGATGAACGAGCAACGCAGTGCAGGTTGAACGCTACTACAGGTAGCCGACGGCCCATTCCAGTTAGTGGGAAACGAGTTCGAGCCAGAATCGGCAGCCGCTCGTTCATTTATATACCTTAGAGAAGACCCAGATCAGGGCGTGCCCGAAAATAATTAGGAAGTGTAATCTTGGAGCTCCCACCGATCATGTACATATGAGGGGTGTTCTTCTAATTAAAGAATTTTTACTGTGCCAGTCGTATAGACAAATAATTTGAGGCATGTTAGAATGACCAGTATATGTCTCGGTCACGTCTGTGCCAGCGCGAGGTCGGCGAGCCCAAAAATGGAAAGAGACGTTGTGCTAAGCACAACCACATCAAAGTCCAAATAGAGCTAACACGTTTCAAAGAAGCTAACTGTGATCATATGCACATTCGGCCAACGCAATAACAGTGTATCCGTCCCATCCCATAAGTCCACCAGGCAACTAAAACCCCAAATGAGCAGTTCGTATCTTTATGCAGCCAAACACAATTCCCAAGACTCATTCATACGATCAGATCTTCTAACACATTGGCATCGCCTCTTCCATCCCCCTGGCGTGCATATATCCCATGTGTGTAGAATAGTGACGAACAGAAGATGCACGCCAAGTACTGATCGGTAAGTCCTATCACCTATTTGCCGACTCTGATCAAAAGAATTAGTTTAGCATGTAGGGTCCCACAGACAACAGAGCAGCTAATGGCTGCTAAAACTACTCTTCCGCCGCTGTTACCATATGATGAATATCTCTTGAGCCTAAATTATTCCTTATGGCGTTCAGAGATCTGTGTGGTCGAGATTAGTCTCAAGAGCAAGAATTTTATGAGACTATGAGTTTGAGTGACCCACCCCGCGGACGTATCTCGCTATCCCCAGAGAGAGCATTATTTGTCTCACCGTTATGAGCATCATCTAATCTAGCGAATCAGTTAGTAAAACGTGAAGGTGAGACCCTTCCACTGCCAAATACGTACGTCGCTTGGTGGAGACTGGGGTTAGCCCACTGATAGAAAAATCCTAAAGCAATTAGCTGCTTAGTTTGCGCCACGTCAGCATAGCGTACCCTTGTTATCGCTGTTCACGGCAGCATAGTACCAATCATGGTGAGCTGCGCTATATGTCCAATGGCCGTGCTTCGTACCATCCACAGGGGCAGCGAAACCATCTCCTGGGGCTGGGCTGAGCCCCGGTATGTCTGAACTCATCGGCGATGCTTCCGAATCGTTGTGTGTCATGCTATCTCTTTCGGAATAAGTGCTGGTCGTAGTGGAAGCAAATGTGGTATGTCGGCTGAGCGGTTCCTCAAGAGGTATAGTAAAGACAAGTTCTGGATCTGGCGTTCGCGGAATTTGACACTCGTCGCATATATGTCCAGTGTACGTCCGAAGTTGCATATCAACTTCGGAACTCTTGGGCCTCTGGTCATGATGGGCCGAGATCATCGAGAGCGCGAGCTCCGCTAGGCTCGAGTCTGGAGTATGTGACATTGTGCTTGTACGGATTTGATCCGCGAGATTTTGCGAATCTTCGGCGAAGAGTTTGGAATAGTCGATGACGGGAACGCTGGTTAAAGCGGAGAGGAGTTCGAGGTATACACATCCAAGGGAGAAGACGTCTGATTTAGAGTTCCTACGACCATGGTCGAGTATTTCTGGGGCAGAATAGCGCCGTGTGAGTGACAGGACGGGCCCTTCGGTGGTACTGTTGTCCGCCTCGCTAAAGCTCTTGGAGATACCGAAGTCTGTGTAGATGACTGAGCCTTGATGTACGAGGATATTCCTCCCATTGATATCCTTGTGCCTAATGCGCTTACGATGCATAAAGGCTAAGCCGCTTGCCAGGCATCCGAAAGCTCTCCGGAGGACATCGACGTTGTCATCATAAATCTGGGCGTCCCACTCTGAGGCATTATCTCGGAAGCTGTGAATGAATGTGTCCAGATCCCCTTTATCCGCGACAGGCTGCAAGATCAAGCACAGCTTGGGCTCTTCGTAGTATGTGGCAAAGACTCGTATGATGTGATGGTGGGTTCCCAGATCACGTATTATCTTTATCTCGTTGTCGAAGGCCCGTCTTCGGTCTTCTTTGTGCTGCCTACTACCTCGAAGGCGGATAGTTTTCCGTGCGTAAACAACCCCCGTGTGAATGTCCTTAACCGCATCGACTGTACCGCTGCGCCCGTTTCCTAGATAATCGATTTGGTCGTATGGTGGCTTGAATTCACCGCTGAAGACGTAGTCGCCGCCTTCTTCAACGATCATCGTACGCCTAGACGTAACGTTGTATGGAACCGGGGATAGTCGATCCAGCGCCATGTTTTGTGAAAAGCCGGAACTTTTGGTGTGCGTAACGGAAAGAAAGCTGTGCTGGGCGGTAGAGGTGGATTTTGGTTTTACTGGGGCTGAGGGGGGGTGCCCATGTCAAGTATCTCATGATTGGGTCTTGTCCCGTATCATTCCGCTAAGCGCCTGAGGCTCTGTCTAAAGACAGTCGGTGATTGGTTCGTATGTTACACACGAGCGCTTCCTAGATGGTCCTCATCAGACCGGTGAAGCTTGCGCCTGTAGCCTTGGCTCAAATGATACCGAGTCGCGAGTATCTCTCGCGTAACTATCGATTTTGCACCACATACCTCTGAACGCGACGAGAAGAGCGACATAGATAGGTGGGGTTATTCCAGGTGTGTGAAAGCAATAGGCAGGAGTCTCTTCTAGGCCCAAATATCGAGGAAAGGGAAGAGAGATAGAGAAATACAATTAATGAGGTGACTATACGTCGTTGGGCTGATCGTTCGCTGGTCCCCCGGTGTCAATCTAATCCTCGTTACAGTCATCTCATAGCCTACCGCATCGACGAAATACAGTTGGAGCGATGTGATGAAGGCACCAAAGACTATTTGTGGCTACTGAGACTGCCTTTAAGCGACATACTGTAAGTGAAAAGAAAGTACAACTGCTTCGAGCTAACTATGTAGGTTATTCTCTTCTCTGTAGTAGCGGAGAAGGTTGCTGAGATCCTGAGGGTCGACGTCGCCGATATCCTTGACTTTGACATTTATCTCGACAGGGTACGCCTTGCTATAATGAAGCCGTGACGTTACGTCCATCCGAATGCCAGGCCCTGCAGCATCAATGCAGATAGGCTGTTTCTCTAAATATTCACCCTGAAGTAACGTCGGCTGTCGTCCTCGCAGATACACAACGGAGTACTCCGAAGGTATGCAGCCATATTTCAATGTGGCCCGGCCCTGGTTGGTCGTTATTGGACTAGAACAAGGACGTTAACACTATTCAATCACTATTGTCCGTGGATCTTACCAGGCATACACGAATCCACGTCTTACTTCGACAATGACGAATCGACGAATCTGCGAGAACGCATGCTCTCCGTACCTCACGATAGTGATACTATCACTGGTCTGAAGTGCATGCGCGCTTGCGGCTTGAATGTGCAGCATTGCAAATACCTATAACTCATGTCAACAGCAGTGGCACCTTCGGCCTTTTGATGGAAGTCCGTACTTTTCCACATTTGAAGAAGGAATACGCCTCATCCCCTGTCCTCATCCGGTAACCTAATAGATCAGATACACTTTCTAGAATTCCAACAGGCTGAGGGTTACTGACTAGCGTCCAACGGTTCATACCACCCTTTCTCGGGCGTCCCTGGGATAAGTTCATAGAGCTCTACTCGAACATCTGCTGGGACTGTGCAATAAGTTAGTGACTCGATGACTCGATTAACTAGGAAGGTGTAGATTGCACACCTGGCTCGGGCATCGATGCTACACTACTATCGGACGGCTTTCCGGTCCCAGAGTCAATTCGCGGTCGACTGGATAGTATTAGAGAGACTTTCTAATTGCAAAAGACACTGAACACACATGGGTTGGTCTGATGAGGAGCTGGTATGATGTACCGCTGCTTCCTGCTTGTACCAGTGGTAGGTAAGATTTCCTTTGTAATCAGTACCTGTCGCCAGTGCCGGAAAGTCTGAGTGCAACTGACCATACTGATCCGTGGTGGCATAGTAATAGTCTTGATGCGGTGGACTCCAAGTCCATGGGAACCCGTTGGAGGAAGTCATAGTGTCCGAAAGCTGCTGTAGGCTGACACGGCTGCGTTGAGGATTTGGCAAGAGTGCGGGCGTGCGGCTCTGCGAGGCTTGCCCTGAGATGAGCTCTTGAAGGATGGGCGACTTTCATAACAGAGATGACATGGCTCACAGATCTTCCAACCTCTAGTTGAACGAATAAGCTGTTGATAGCGCGGCCGGAATCGAGGCAGGACACTGCATCACCAGGCTGGGTTCTCGCTAGAGTGTTGCGCCAAGCTGGAATCAGGTGCTGCGCCCCTCACGGTGCCCGACCCAACATCGGATGACACGCAACCACGTAGCGCCCCGATAAGGCCTGGCGTTGCGTCGCATCCAGTTGACACTGATTGTCGGTTTCTTGCCCACTTAATTAGCAATAGCTCTTCGCCCACGTTACAGTCCACTGTCATCCCTGGGGTGCGCTGGCTCGCCATTGCCACTACAAGGGCGAGTCCTTTACCCACACCCCTCCGTCCACACCGCGTTGGGCCGCCCTGCGTGCTCGTCGGCATTCACGCCTTTCCGCGATCTCACGTCGAGTCACACAGGCGCCTGCATCTCCTCGAGCTGACCGACGTCGTCTCTGCATGAATCTATCTTTGGTGTCGTCTTCCAACCACGGTCGACGATGACCGGTTTGGAGTTTTCAATTCCTGCCGCACCGCAACCGTTTGTGCCATGCAGGCGAGTTCCTTTCAATTCCGCCCACGCCCATCAAACGAACCGACCGGAAATGGCGCGGGCGCAAGCGCGGACGTCGGAAGCGCACCTAGAAACGAGGTCAACAGTCCTGCATCTGTGTGCGCAAAATTGGACGAGGTCGCACAGCAGCGGGTAGTTTTGTCACACGCAAGGGAGGCATTGCTTGTTGAGCGCAGCAAACTGAGGTCAAGCGCGAACACTGTACGAAAATATCGGATGGCCACCGGAGATGCAGAAGTTCAATTCATGAACGTCTCCCGCGAATTCTTCCAGAAGAACGACGAGGCTCTACCCCACGCGCTTGTCGTTGCATACAATAGAGTAGTGGAGGAGAGAGATGCACTCGGATGCATCGAGACCGAGTATCTGGACGCTGAACGGGCGTTGGGTGGTTCGGAATGGCGATTTATGGAGCGAGAGAGTGATTTCTACCACAAGATCCAGGATGCAGTCGGAAAGCTTCAGACTATCACGGGTCATGGTCTACAAGCGAGCATTGCTCGCTATCCTCCGCCTCCGCCTCCGCCTATACTCCCTCCCCCACCTCCACCTCTCCTGCCGCCGCCTCCTCCACCTACTCTGACAGGCAACATCATCGTGCAAGGGGCCCCACCACCACCGCCTCCTCCTCCACCTACTATATCAGGTAACATCATCATTGTGCAAGGGGCTCCACCACCACCGCCTCCTCCTCCACCTTTGCCATCAGGCAATATCAGAATCGTACAAGGTGCACCACCTCCGCCCCCCCCACGCCCGCCACCAGGTACCAGCTTCGAGATTAGACAGAAGGTGCCGATCCCACCTCCCAGCGGTGTAAATCGTATGTATCAGGAGAACCTGTCTGAACTCCAACGCTTGAATAAGGACTTCGACTCTTTACGCTCAACACAGTCTCAATTACTTGATGTTACCCATGGAAGGAGCAGGATGCGTCCTGATGAGACTCTCGACTTGCCCGACTCTAGAGGTTTCTATAACACCTACAGCGGGTTATTGGACAGGATTGCCGATTACGAAGTCAAACTCAGCCGTCTAAAGCGGGAAGATATGCAGTACGAGAACCTCGAGTACGAAATCAGGCGCCGCATGTCCGAACCTGCTCCTGCGGACGGAGTTGCTTCAATGGTCAACGACAACAGAGCCTACACGGATGGATTCATTCATACCCCTATGAATGACCTGAATGTCAAACTGCGCATTCAACAATGGCTACTCGATTACATGAAGAACAGTACCATTGAAAGGACTATGTACTTTAACATCCTTGCAGCAGTTGGAATACCGATCTCGAATATCAACTCTTTGGAAGAATGTGCGGACCAGTACTGGGCTCTTGGATCATCTGATCAATCCCCCGATTCAGTGGATGAGCCAGACCTTTCCCCTTGTTTACCCGCGCACGCAAATGGAAATCAGGAGATGCCAAGTACTTTTCAGCTCGAAGCATTGACTGCCTTTGACATCGGGTTCGCCTCAGAATCTGATCTAGAAGAGACTAAGTTCCCAGAGTGTCTACCGTCTACCAATGCTCAAGCGGCTTCCGATATGATCGATGGACTCCTTCTTGGGGTTGGCGTGGATGAGACAAGAGTCATCAAACCAGAGTCGAATCTGCTAACTCTACGCCTTCCGCTATCCCGAGCATCTTCACAAAACTCCGCCAAACCCCTCCAAACGAAGACTGAAAATACATTAGTCGAGAAAGGACCATGTCTACCATGTAGGTTCATTCACTTCTACTTTCCGAAAACGCTAACCGATCCAGGCGCTGGGGCTACCGCTTTCATGCCCGAGTCGAAGGATTTGGCAGATGACTTGCCATTAACTAGACCATCTCGTAGGTCTGCTACCCGAAGGACATCGTGGCCAGGGCCTGAGGGCTCTGGCACGATGCTAGCTCGACCTGCTGCATTTTTACGATTTTCCCCTCTTTCCTACCATGCACGAAGCAAAAGTACATCGTTCTCCTTCATGTGATACGCCCGTAGGTTGTTCTCTGGGTAACAGCGTGGTAGAGACCTGCTGAAACTTGTAGAATCAACTTCGACATCAACCTTGGATTACAATGCGTTTGAAAATATGCCTGATTCTACCTGTGTGTCCTGGATCTGGATGGGCCGTCGAAAACTCCAACAGCACACGAAACTACAAGAACGTGAACTCTCCGCTCTTGATTGATGAGCACGTTCATGATGACCTATCCTTCTACTCCACGGCCTTTCGCGCAAACCATCGACCCAACCATACTTCTTCTCCATAGTACGACTTTAATACGTGCATTCGTTTGGAACACTCTTCTTAGAATTACGACTGTACCACGATTTGGATTTGGATTTAAACACGAATCCCGCATCGACCACGTAAGCCTCCTATTGTTCACCCTCTGCTCTTGAAGACTTATATTTCGAATCCGCTGGTGCCATATTCTACCATCGAGTTTTATCATCAGTCTTGTTACAATATGAGGATCAGTCTTGGAAGCTGCTATGGTTTGAGGTTTTGTGTTGTCCGAGACTGCACGGGCAAGCGCTGAAGCTCTGACGTCCATGTACCAACGCTCTACGACCGGACATTTCTTCCTCGGCCGAAATTTGAGTGTCTGCAATGAAACTATGTAAAGATCAGAGAACAGCCTTATATTTGGAGAGTTAAATCCTAGAGATGCCAATTAGCCGCATTGACTTTCATGATCAGTGTGCCTTCTAGCATACTACGGTGGGCACTAATCCAGCCTCAGCCATTGCACAATGACACACCATGTTCGTGCTCACTCGTTAATCATATCTCCATATACCAGCATCGTACACTAGGGATCCAATTCTGTTAAGTGGAGGATATTGGACTTGAGCTTTTAATTAGGATGCTTTGGGCCGGTTTCGTGTTTTAGTCTGAAGCTCATAATCTGCTACTGTTTGTTACAGCTGGACATGGCCTACTCTGATTTATACCACAGGCAACGCTCGATCTTTGAACTCGAGAATGCCAACGCGAAGGTGCAGCCTATCTCTAACGAACTGCGGACTCCCGTTCTCGAAAGGTACCGGAAATCACTCTATCGAACCGACGTCCCTTTCAATGCCAACCACTCCATCTTTTACAGCTCTAGCTAACGTGGAATCGGTGTTGCCTCAAGTGTATCTCAGTCTGATCTGGAGGACAAGACCAAGGAACGCTTCCCGAGGCAACATGATTGCTTTGTCCTCATGCGACCACCCCAGGATCTCAAACTCCTCCTTCTCTTTATCACATCTTGGGATGTGGTTGGCCGTTGTTCCACTAAAGTAGAACCGTGGTCACTTAATTTCAACTTCAGCCTCACTCACACGCTGCGCCGCTCAATCGGCCTGTGGTTGGTTCATGATGCATTGCCACTTCTACAGTGCGCGCGTCCGGCTATGTTAGACTATACAGGCTGCAGATGAGTCACGAAATACAACGCCTGGCAATTACAACGCTTTCGACACATAAGAAGCCGCTCTGACACAACATATGTTCAAGTCCTTGCTTAAGGAAGCCGCTCTGACACAACATATGTTCAAGTCCTTGCTTAAGGAAGCCGCTAGCAGCGAAAGAAAGCCATAGGAGAGTTGAGCCTCGGACCCGCTACCACGACATGCGTCCTTCATCTGCATAATTGGGCAGCCCAATCAACTTCTTCACTGAGTTACGGATGCTGCTTCCCCGCACACACAGCCTTGTGGCCATTGCTTTGTCGACTGGCTGCAGGAGGAATCATGCCCGTATGTGGAAGCCTTGATGAAAATGAATTAGGCTCATTCGAATTTCGAAATAGAATTCAAGCTGCAAACATAATATCTTCAATAATCCAAGATGAGGGAGAAGAGGACATTGGGTTGGGAGTCCTGCGCGATGACGCGACCTCAATCTAAAATAAGACTGGCCAGCTTGCTCATAAGCGGCAAAATTCTGCCGCTCACATGCTGTGCTGTTCCGCATACCATCGCTACGCTACTCATCAAATGCGCATAGTCAAGCACGCGGTGCCGCCAGCCAAGTGATCTCGAACTCGGTGGTTGAAGAAAAGACGAAAGACATTGCATCGACCGTACAAGCTCGCGAAAGACTCGCACCGAATGCGAATTTCTCACTTCCAATCTGCGATTTCGGACTGCGATTTCGAACTGAGATGTCAAAATAGAAGAAGGATCGTTATGAGGAGATGGTAGGGACAGTCGTTGGGTAACGTGAGGTAACGTGGGTTAACTAAAAGCAAACGTATTTGGGCTCCGAGCTGTTTACGACGGTAAGAGACCGTTCTCCTCTTGGTAGTAACGGAGAAGGTTGCTGAGATCCTGAGCGTCGACGTCGCCGATATCCTTGACTTTGACGTTCATCTCAACGGGGTACGCCTTGCTGTAATGCAGGCGTGATGCTACCCCCATTCGGATACCTAAATCTGCAGGGTCGATGCAGATAGGTAATTTATCTAGGTATTCACCCTGGAGCAACGTCGGTTGTTGACCTCGCAGATACACAACGGAGTGCTCCGAAGGGATGCAGCCCCATTTCAGTGTAGCCCGGCCCTGGTATGTCGTTATCGGGCTAGGGCACCAAGTCAGCTTTGATTCTGTCGCTTCTTGGAGATATTGACTATACCAGGCATACACAAAGCCGCGCCGAACTTCGACGATGATGAATCGACGAATCTGCGAAAATGCATGCTCCCCGAATTTCACAACTGTGATGTTATCCTGGGTCTGAAGCGCCTGCGCGCTCGCCGCTTGGATGTGAAGCATTGCGAAAACCTACAATCACCGGTCAACCACACAATTTCTTGAACTGTACGCTGGCTTTGCACCTTTCCGCGCCTGAAGAATGAGTATGCTTCAACTCCAGTCCTCATCCGATAAGCTGTTCTGTTCAGCACATCTATCTAATCATTAAGTCTTCCAGGGTTCACTGACATGAATCCAACTGCTCATACCACCCGGCCTCGGGCGTGCCACGGATGAGGTCGGGAAACTGCTCTTGGACCTCGATGGGCACTGTTGAAATCGGTCGTTAGAGGTCGAGCGATGCTTAGGTTAGTGCCAGCTACACACCTGGATCTGGGGGCCCCGGAACCGGAACGGACACAGAGTCAATCCGGGGTCGGCTGCACTGTCATTAGGTACCATGTCACGTTCAGACAGATGTGGAAACTCACGGACTCGGATCCGGCGCAGATGCACCAGCTGTCGCCTGCTCCTGCCTATACCAGTGGTAAATGACATTCCCTTCACCGTCAGTATTGCTTTTGCTATCTTTGTTGCAAGCGGGATCACTGACCATTTAGGCCCAAAGTAGTATAGTAGTAATCCTGGTGTGGCGGACTCCAAGTCCACTGGAAACCGCCGGAGGAAGCCATCGTGCTCGAGAAATATGTAACATTGGCACATGCAACTACTATATACTAGTTGCAGCGACCATGCGGCTCTGCACCTCAGAAGAAGGGTGGGCGACCTTGATGGGAGTGGCGACTTGGTTCACGACTCCACCTCGTCCGCATATACGGCATGATTGCGCGACTGGAAAAGGCTGCAGACGACCGCACACTGATGCGGGGATGACCTCGCTTGGGCTGCCTCGTAGCGGATCATCCCTTGCGCCAAGGCTGCAGTGCAGCGAGGAGCGCGCTACGGCTCCGTGCCGTGCACCCACCGTCTTGGGCTCCCGCTGACACGCAGCCCGCCTCGACCCCACGGCACAAGTCTTTCACCGATAAGGCCTGACACCCGAGACCTCATCGCGTCCCTATCATTTGCCTTCGTGCCCGAAGCTACATATGAGCGGCTGAGCGGCCCCTCTCCCTCCTCCAGCCATCAGCACAGCCAAGGGTGCTTCTAGCCCCTGCCACTGCCGCGCATTCTTTGGCCCGGCTGTGCATGCCTTAATCTATGACCTGTGGGATTTATCCACGTATACGAATCGTTGACACCCAAGCCATTTTACTGTTCCGAGATACCTGACTTTCACGTTATATCGGAATTGGGACCCTCATTGTCGACTTCATCCTACCTGGAAGCAATTCGCGGCTCTGCCTTGGTAGCCACTGCCTCAACAATGCTAGTTCTGGATATTCAAACAACAAGTTCACCGCAGCGATCTGTGCGATGCAGACAGAACCCCTCGCCAGTTATCCAGGTCGTGTAATTGAGCTGGTTGGAAGCGGTGCCACCGGCGGCGCTGGAGCATCATCAAGTCTTACCATCAACGACCTTGACCATGTTCGCGCAAAGCTTAAAGAGGTCGCGCGGAATCAGGAAGTACTGTCACACGTAAGAGAAGGGTTGCTTCTCGAACGCTCGAAGTTGAGATCTAGTGCATATGGAGTTCGGGAACAGCGGATCGCCGCCGGGGACGCAGAGGTACAATTCATGAACATACTTCGTGACTTCTACCGGAGGAACGGTGAGACATTTCCTCAAGCTCTCGAGGTTGCGTACGAAAGAGTTGTGGAAGAGAGAGATGCACTGGGTTCTTTAGAAGAAGAGTATCTACAGGCTGAGCGCGCGTCGAGTGGGTCCGAGTGGAACTTCATCGAGAAGGAGAGGGTTTTCTATCAGTACGAACTCCAGGATATTGTCACAGATGGGGAGCGTAACGACACGCAACACGACTTACCTACGGAACTGACTAGACTGCCACCACTACTGTCTCCTTTGCCATCGCCGCCGCCGCCTCCCCCTCCTCTTCTACCAGTCAATACTATCCTGATCCATGGAGCGCCACCACCACCACCTCCTCCTCCTCCTTCTCCTCCCATATATCTTCCCCCAAGAAGTACCTTTTTGACCTCGCAGAAAACGCATCCTCATCCACCTCCATCGACCAGGCTTCCGGTGGCAGGTACCGTTCATCAGCAGTACCGGGAAGCATTATCTGAGCTCGACAGCCTCCGCAGGACATTCAACTTATTACGCTCACGACAATCTCAGCTTCTTGATGTTAGCCCTCGTAGGAACATGAAACGTCCCCATGCAACGCTAGACCTACCCGACTCCCAGGACTTCTATGAGACATACAGTGAGCTACTGGACAACATCGCTGACTGTGAGGTCAAAGTCCAACATTTGAAGCAGGAAGACATGCAATACGAAAATCTCAACACCTTACTGAGCCGTCGGATGTCTGATCCTATCTCAACAGAGAAGCGGTGCTCGTCATCGATCAACATCATTACCAGAGCACATACGGATGGAGTGCTTCATACAGTATTGGACAATCCGAACATGAAGCTTCGTATCCGCGACTGGCTTTTGGACTACATGAAGAACAACACCATCGAGAGGACTATGTACTTCAATATCCTCGCAGCACACGGGATATCTGTTTCCGATATCAACTCTTTGGAGGAGTGTGCTGAACATTATTGGCCGCTTGACCGCAGTGATCAGTCGCCTGATACATTAGATGAACCAGCCGAGCTCGATGAGCCAGAGTTGGCGTCCGTTCCATCACAGTATCCAAATCAGCATCACGAAGTACCCAGCTCTGCCCGGACCGAAGCGATGTCCGCGTTCGATGTTGAACCCTTCGGGACTTATAGTTCACACGAAACTGAATTGTCCCAAAAGCCTCTCCAGAATTCGCTCGCCCAAGTGGCTCCTAGTATATGCGATGATCCTTTGCTTGGGCTCGGATTGGAGAGGGTTGATACCAACAACGCTCAAGCAAATCCACCAACACCATATGTCATGTCGCTTCCCGCGCTGCCACCATCAGACGAGCGTCAAAATTGTGCAAATTGCACACACTGTAGCGATATTGCTGACCCTCCCCACGAATATGACCCCTCCACCAACGCACTCCATGACGGGTGTGATAAAGGTGCATCACCGTTCACTATGAGAGACATAAGCACAGCTGTTCGAAGACCGGATGATGACAGAAGTGAGAACGGAACACCTTCTCCCAGTGAGTTTGCTTTCTTGACGTATGCAACACACTGATCAAGATAGGTGCAAGGGTCAACGTTGTTGAATCCGAGTCATGCTGGATACCCGACGATCTACTATTGCAACAACCTACTCGCAGACCGATGTTGCGTACGGTATCAAGACCAGTTTCAGAAGGCCCAAATGGAACACTAGCTAGACAATCCGCTTTCCTACGACTTGCTCCTCATATCTACCATAGACGATGCCGGAGTACATCACAATGTTTCAACGATAGAACAGTAAGTTACTCCAGTGCATGTGCTGAATGGACTCAAACTCCGTGTGTAGGATCAACTCCAAGAACATTCTTTGCGACTCCAACGCACTTTCGCAAACATTTGATTCGCCTATACCATATTGAACCATACAAACGTTTAACCGCCACCCAGTCTTGGTATCCTTCCCGATTCGGCTCATGAGAATTATTACCACGTTGGACTCCGCTGGAGAGGACTGTTCTGGACCACATTTTCCTTAAATGTCCCACGGCCGCTTTTCGATCAAGCTCTCTTAGGCTTCGTGGTGCTATAATATTTCTATCACTATCACCCGGACTCTGCTCTCTCTCCAGAGAGCAATGTGTCACGACAGACTGCAGCCTTGATCCTCCGCTGAGGTTTTTGGGGTGGGAAAACAGCGCAGCCGAGCGCTCCACTCCTATTTTAATTGTGAGAGACCCTTTGGACCCTGAAATTTGTTGTCACTTTAGTATATTCATCATGTCGCCGGCTGGCTTTTATATGCCTTATCTGGATGGATATCGGAACATTGGAAACAACTGGTTTTGGATCATACCTAGGAAAGCCACCTCGCCTCAATAAACCCATCTATGTTGGTACCCAATTTGGTCAATGCTCCCCATGACAATCTTTTCACAGCGGTGTCCGCGCTACCACTTGTCCCGCAGTTTTTCTGATGGCTCATCAGTGCATTGCGTCCCGGAGATTGTAATATCGTATCCTGACGTCTCAGGTCGTAGCCTTCGATCAGGCAGCCACTTCGGTATTCTAGCCCACCAAAACCACTTTTTCCGACGCCTCCTTTCAGGTGTCAATTTCGTACGATGAAAGTGTATCCGATTAACGCTCAGCTGGACTCCGAGACAGTCGCGCCCCAGGCTACGAAAGCTACTGTTGCCCTGATTGGCCTAGTCTTACTGCCTTGTACCCTCAGGGTCTTTCTTTTCCGACGATTCAGCATGGACCTACTCCCTGGTAAACAAGGACAACCCGGTAGCACGACTTTCGACCCTTATACGCCCGTGAAATTGTCCCCATGCAACCGCCTATCAAGTGATCACATGCATCGACTTGGTTCTGTGCATCATGCAAGAATGGTACTTAGCTTACACGCACCAATGGGCCTGCTTTTAGGCAAGCAGGCAAATAGCGGCATACCGTCTCACAATACTCGCATCGTGTATAACATGGGTGCTCGTTGGCCATCCCATAGCCGGACCAGAGTGATCAAGTTCTCTGACACACTCTGCAGCGGCTACTATTGCTTTTCTGAACGCGGCTGAGCCAAAGGCAAAGGACAAGCCACATTGAGTCGGAGATGGCCGCTACCGCGCTAAGTCTCTCGTTAGACGGGAAGTTGACGCACAGCTCTGACTCACTGTCAGGTGGCACTTGCTGCATGCACGATCTAGCGACATGGGGACAGACTGTTTGCAGAGAAAGTCATGCGGGTATTCGGACGCCTCAGTGAAGCAGGTCCATACATACGGCTTTCCAGTAGAACTCATCATAGGTTGAGTGGTGTTATCTCTCATAAGCTTACATCCAACAAGAATGTGGCAGTGTCATCTCTTTCATCCTTATCCTAAATAGGTTGCACTGGACCGTGCTCTTCCCGAGCCCGCTCACAGGCTTCTGCGCGGCCCACAAGTACCCGGTCGATCGTCAACGGCGCGACCCACTCTGCCACGAACAAAAATACCTGCAGCTTATGTTTCTACTAACTTATCTACTGGGTACACGTTGTGTATGCTGCACCGTACCCTTGGAACAGCTGTTGAGTGAGGCTCTGAAGAGACTTGTAGGGCTATAAGCCATTTGCTGACTATTCAGCCACATTATTAACCACTATGTGTCTACCGTGGGTCGGTACGCGGGGTATGCTGGGGGAAATATGCACTCCAGAGAGTGGTGACGAGGACGAGCACACGTTGTGCAACACGACTGTTGGTCAAGGGTCGGGGTCATGCTTTCGGTCACATCATCCTGGACGAACATTGAACGGTGTCTCAATGAATTCTTGATGGGTGCCACTTGCTCGTCCTATGCCTTGCGTTTTCGGCCCCGAAGAACTCGGCCGGTTCGGCCCACGACTCTTATCTGCACCGCCTGAATAAAGGCAAATCTACCAATGTCTTCCGTTCCGCTATCTCGAGCGTACTCTATAGTCATCCTCACTCTCTTCTTTCACCCGCCTTGACGCCATCAATGCTTCTGACCCGAGCGAAGGGTTCGTGTTGCGACGCGTACAAATAGTGAGGCAACCAATCAAACGACGGCTTTCCCAACCCAACCAATTGCATCGTCTGACCAGCATACATCCCTTTCATGCACGACGCGAGCGCAAGAGGCAGCCTGATGACTGTGCGATTAGGCTGCGTTGTCCTATTGGAGGTGACTGAACCGAGCGGTCGGTCGACGGAATTGGATGTTTGAGGCAGACTTGTGTATGGCTGCGCGAGATTGCGGGAGTTGGGGTATGTCGCGACAATTATGAGTATGATGCGCAGACTGTATGAGGCAACGATCGTAAAAGAATGCCCGATGTTACTGGAGGGAAATTGTTAATTATACAGGGTATTTGAAGCTGACCAAAACAAACAAGCGGAAGTATAATACAGGGTTATGTGGATATACTGCGAATCCAGATTGCGCTGTGAAAGGTTGCTTAGATAATTTTTGAGCACAGATAATGGTTCCAAAGGCGAAGAGAGAAATACTTAACAAAGCAAAACCTTGTGTGCGAAAACCGCCATCTTCTACAAGACCACAGAACAAAGGAACCGGGGAACTGCAGTAGATGTTGGCCGATCAGGCTGACCAGGTGCCAGTCTGGAAGGAATCCGAAAGGGCAACAGTATCCAAGCCTTCCAATGAAATTCTTTCGAGCTAATTGTCTGCTATAGAGAATCGTCAGATTTACCCACAACCGGCTCTGTCATGCTGTCTTTGAGCATCGCCGTAATGCGATCCGAGCCGGGCAGGGGGCCCAAGTTCCATTGCGGTGGCATGCCGAAGTGCGCCTCTATATTCCCTGCCGAGCGTGTTGAGGAAGGGCGTCTTCCTTGAGGCCAGCTATGCGTCAGCACCCAATCACCGCTTGATTGTGACCACCGCCTCGCATTGTTTTCCGGTTCTTTCTCAGCCGTAGCAGGCAACGAAGGGACGACGCTGGAAGGATCTTCTAGCCAGTCCTTGACACGCTCACGCATCGAAAAGTAATTGCTGACGATACCAGAAGGGCTTTCGTGAAGCAAGGGCTTTGCTACCTCTGCTTGTATGGAGGGTGTTGAGGAAGCCTGGTCATATTCGTTGTTGGGATAGAAGGGGCTGTGGAAATAGACGTCTTCGAACTCAATGCCCTTGCGCGCGCAGACTTGCTTCAAGCGTTCGACATCTGATTGGGCATCCTCGAGCTCTCGCTGTAGTTTTTCTCGCTCGTTACGAACCTCTTCGAAGAATACTGTGTCGTCCGATACTTTGATTTGCCCTGTCGCTCGTAGTACATCTCGCTCGTCGAGCTCTTGTCGCAGCTCATATTCAAAGTCGTTCAGCCTGTCGAGCAGAATGCGGAGATCACCCATCCGAGAATAAAGCTCGTCTCTTGGGTTCGTCGGTGGTTCGTTATCGTTGGTCTTTGCGTGCAACGTAGTTGCCATAGACGTTCGAGAGGAGTTCTCGATGGGCTGTGTGGAGTTGAGCCGATATTCTGCGTCGATGTATTGATGAAGCTCGTTCTCCAACTGCGTTAGCCGATATTCTTGACTTGAAAGACCATCTTCCATTCCACTAGTCCTCTGCCGTAACACCTTCAATTCCTTCCCAGACGATTTCATATTTCCTGACAGGTTGTCAAATTCGTTCTTGCGCTCAATATATGAGTCGTCTTCGATGGCCGAATTGAGCAGTACCACGAAGTCGTCCATCAGGCCTTGGAAAAATTCCTCTTGTTGATAGCAGAGCATTCTTTCCCTCTTGATGTCCATCCTTGCGGTCAGGATAATATCTCTGAGCGAAGTAATCTGACGTATTGCAGACATCCACGCGTGAATGACTCGCATTTCGGCGTCTGGTTCAAGCATGGGTTGTGAATTTTCATGATCGTCGAGCGGGTGTGTTGTGTGGTGGTTTGTCGTAGTTGGATCGTGAAAAGGCTGAGATGGTGAGGTATGTGTATTGCTTGACGTGTTGTCGGAGTTACGTATGATTGTGGCGCTGGCAATGTCCGTTGGGGCCGAAGTGGAAATTCCCTCCTCCCGTCTCTCGCGGTCCGCATCCTTGGCCCTATTCACCGCACTTGTGCGTTCCGTCAGCGTTTCGTCGCCGCAGCATTAGAGGGTGAACAATCACCTGGGCGGAGGTAGGACATCGGACTCTGCAGGAACGGGCCGCTGATCGGCATCCGTCCCAGACATGAGGGACCATGTACGTAAGAACCAGAGATCGCAAATCCATGAAGCGAAGTGGGCGCGGAGGCAAAAACCGTAGGAGAGGAACAACACATAATTAAATGCGGCGCCCGCTGCATAAGGGGTTATGCCCCTTCGGTCTCAAGCGCGGCGTAATGTTTCGGTAATCTAACGTAGCCAGTACAACCCTGCCGCTGCATCTGGCACTCACAAGGCGCCACACTCTATGCATGCTGTCAGGTGTGTTGGCGACCTCTCGCAAACCCCCTCATATATCACGCCTGGCACCCGGCCAATTGCTTCTCATCATTCTTAGAGCCGCAATGTGGAAATCGCATTTATTAGGCAGCGTGAGGCCTTGCGGTGGAATGTCCGTGCGCTCAGATGGATCCGAATGACCCTAACCCTTGGAAGTGGGACGCGGCTCGTAAGAAGTACTACCGCTACGATGCCAGGGAAACTTGCTACATCTATGCGGATGGTGAACGCCTTGCGTTGTCCGGAGAAGCTCAAGGGTGTGTGAAGCCTGTGCATGAGGCGAGGGACCGCTAATCAATTCGTCCGAATAGGAATCAGGGCGCTGAAACACCAGCTCAAATTCCGCCAGCAACAGTTCCAACGTCAGCCTCATCCCACGCTTACCAGGACAGCGGTACATGGAGTATCGATAACGGACTGAATTCGCTGTCCTTGGATGATGCTACTAGCCATCCAGGAACTACGCCGGGTTCGGGCTATCAAGCACCAGCATTTTCAGACACTTCTCCATCCGGTTCACATAGCGTTCCTGGGGCCTTTGACGCACAGCAGTACGATACACAAGGCCACTCCAGTCAATATGGTACCGAATCGATTCCCACACACTCGGGCACCAACGCAAGTGCTGGAGCACCGAATTCTGATCAATTTACCGGAAGCCAAGTCACCGGAGAGCTCAGCGACCAGGAGAAGCTGCAAGAAGTCGATCGGATTGAAGAGCAACCGGGGCCGCAAACCTCCGGACTACCTGTTCATAAGCTGCTTCGGGGTTCGAACGGCGAGTATGAGAAACTTGATCCGAGTGAGTCTGAGTCCTCCGGACCTGGCTGCGTGGGCTAAAAGCTTCTAGATTTTCGTGTTCAGAGGAACCGACCAGGATATACGTACTTTAAAAAAGGCACCGTGTTTCGCGTGCTATGGCCAGAGCTTGCGGGCGATAGAATGAAAGCCGATGCGACCATAGCAACGACTTCACGATTTCCAGCCGAGAAGTTCTTCGTGAAAGTACGATGGTTTGTAGTCGTTCGGGAAGGGAACGACTGCTGCACATGCCTGCAAGTACAGTGACTCGGTGTTCTTGTGTATAAAGCTCACGTCGATAGCTCTATTCAAACGTACGGAAGAAGAGGCGTGCCAGACAACAAAGTCAAGCATCACCATGCCATCATGTATACAGGCGATTATCCCCCACAGCCCCTTCAGAGTGAGCTACCTCGCACACCCAAGGAGCCACCAATGGGGCCACCAATCCGAGTGATAGGCGACAAGCCGTGGGACAAGCTGGACCCCATGAGTCGTGTCAATTTCCTGAAGATCTACACGGTCGAGCATTACGTGAAAGTTCACCACTTCGGAATGGTAGACCCTAGTCAAGATGAATGGAGTCTTGTCCACCAATTCAATTCGCACTGGAATATTCCGAAGGATGTGGATTTGCCGCCCGCGACCCGACCATCGCATCATGGCACGCTTACATATTCTCCAATGCATCTTACGCAAGCTTCAGCATATCGCGATCGATCGCACACGATGTCACCAATCCTAGAAAATAACACGACATCTGGTCATCAAGATTTTACTCCTACTTCCTACCAGTCATCATATCATCAACCAAGCCTGGAGTCCTCATACCAGCAAGCGAGCCAGGCTTCATACCAGCAATCACAGCAAACTCCGTACCAACAACCACATCAAGGTTCATACCCCCATGCGACCCAACCTTCGTATCAGCAACCCAGCCAGGGGTCGTATCAAGCCCACTATCAGCACCCGACGCAGGCTCCAGTCCAGTCGTCATACCAGCCTCCATACCAGACTCCCCAGGCTGGTTATCCTTCTCCGTATCCAGCTCCGGGTCAGCTTCCACACCAGCCCACATATGGAGCACCAATACCCCAGCAGCCCCAATACCCCGGCTCGGCACCTCATACCAGGCCTGGAACACATCGGAGTTCCGGCTCACACTCATCAAGCGGCTCTCATCCGGGCCGTAGTAGGCATCCAAACGATTATTCTCGTTACTGATCTTTTCTAGCGAACGATATCATACGTCTCATACTATCACATTTACGACCAAGCGCGAAGATGCATCTTTTTCGGACGCCGCGAATACGTCTTTTTAGCGGCGTTCCTTTCCTTTTTACGACGGCACGCACGTGATTCTATACCAACCTATGGTAAATTGTTTTCTAAAGCCGTGTTGTCCGCGGTTTGTGATCGTCATGATAGTGTTCGCATTCGAATTCTTTTGTAGCCAGTAGGAGGGTATTGGGCGCCACGTGGTTCTTCAACTGTCTCGTTTCTACCGATTTTCTCCCAGATGCCGGTGCTCCATCATCTGCGTTCAGTAACCTTCCACGAAGCTGCAATTTTTTTAGATAGTGCCCAATAATTACGAGTCTGGAAGCAGTCCACTACGCAGTCTTGCGTTTCGGTAAGCCCTCGTGAATGACTTCTCCTCACTAGCACTCCACGTCGCTACGAACTTTATCGCAATAACCAGTCTGAAAATGAATGGAAAACAGTCAGCTAGCCACAGAAGTCCGGTAAAGTAGTTGGCGTTTGCTGACAAGGTTGAGCTAATGCAGGCTCGTATGACTTGAGCGCTACCTGATACTGCTTGATCGATTACACGGTCGAGAGCGCGCCGAAAATGACCGTCAGAACGAAGACTCCGAAGACTGCTATCCACAGAGTTGCGAATTGAGTGATATTTCGCGTATCGAACACTGTTTTCCACACTGTCTCTGGCGGTCCGTTGAGCTTCGTGGATAACACGAGGTTACTCTTTCAAAACTTGAACTCATCAAGTTCGAACGCTCGATGTAGCTCGTATGGAATCTTCGGCCAGAAGTTCACCTTTTCCTGTTCCAGAAAGGCTTCGTCGGCATCGCCAAAGGGGAAGAGAAGTTCGAGAGTACGAATGATGTCATCTAGTATCGCGGCTGGAATTAAACTCGGTTCCGGGCTTTCGCGATGGTTAATGAGGCAGGATTTGTGCCGACCTCTAGGAAAATCCCTCAAGCCTTGACCTCCAGCAATTCACTAGGTGCAACACAACGAATTTCAAAATGCACGATAGACCACATAGAAGCGATAGACCGCAAGTTCGATATTTGGTTCCGTCGCCAAAGGCTCACATTGATCTAATGCAGAGTCAGAGCTAGCGTAGGGCCTTGCGACTCTCCACAACAGGCTGCATTTCTCCCGTATCTGGATCTTAGAATATCGCCCAATATTTCGACTGCGCGGGACCAATGAAGGAAGCTTGAAGACTCCTTACAGGCTTTTGAGAAACAAATCGAGTTCTACTCGATAACAAGTCCACATGTTGACAAAGTCGGCGAATACTACTTCGGTAAATTAGAGGAACTGCCGCCTCCCAGCCTCATACTTGGAGAATGGGAGCAGCAAATGTGGCCGCACCTAGAGTCGCACATACGTAAGGCTATTGAGAAGCTACCGAGGTCGATGCCAGAGGAGGAGACCAGCGTTGATGTTGTGGTATACATGACTATTAAGACGTGCTCGTCGCCACCCCCGCGCTCGAAATCTGCTTCAACCTATCCTAAGGACTTTTTAGCCCCGGAACCCACAATTTGAATCTATTGTGGCAGTAATTAATGCCGAAAGAATGGTTTGAAGGCAATTGGTCGCTCTGAACTTCTCGACAAGTTTCTTCAAAAACTTGCTACGGGGAAACCACGCAGCTCACTCGATGGCCCATATCCCGCAGCGGCTGAGCGAATCTTGCAGTCGTTGAATATAGAAGGCGATTTCGAAGAAATCTCTCTCGACGTTCAAGTGAGTACGGCTACCCTTTCAACCACTCGTGGCACCATAGCTCGTTTCACAATCAGAACAACGAACTTGACTGAGGGGCGGATATTCATCATCGGCGGTTTGGCTACTGTCGGGAGTAACGTCTGTGCAACGAATACAGCTCACAATATCGGAAGTTGCTGCCTTGAGTACTCCCGCAGCGTATCTGGCGTGTAACCAGATCCGGAGAGCGATGCGTCTTCCGACCCTGACACCGATTTGAACGAGGATCCAGAAGCCGATACATCTACCGAGAATCCACCTTAAACCCCAATACGGAAGCCATCCGCCAAAAGCCCAAGGATGAAGTCGAGAAGTACCCTGGAAACGGAGGGGAAATGGACGGTTGCAAGATTTCCGAATATCCTTGCGTATATGAAACACGCAACAACTAGAAGGGACTATTCCTTCCCCGACTCGCATCAGAAACGTCAGACATTGCTCTTATAGATCTAGGACCTCTTATGCAATTTCCTAACGAATATCGAGACCCTATTGAAGAAACTGTCAAAACAACCTCAGACCACGTGCCCACACGACACCTCGTCAGCGGACATGTATGGATCATCACGGACTGCGATAAGCCACCCAAGGGCTACATGCTAAAAGACAAGGCCTCGATAATTTCGAGAGGGAGTGCAATGCGTACGAGAAGATTTTAATAGACAAACCGGCCGGTACGTTGCCAAATTAATTCATCATCTGGACGCTAAGTGAATATAGCTCCTGGCGTATCTGGCTCCTGGGTTATCAATCACGAGGGCAAGCTTTGTGGCGTTATTTATGCAGCATATCCATCTAGTCCATACCTTCATATGCTACCGACAGAGGAAATACTTTAAGATGTTGCCGTTGCCGCAGTGGTTGGATCACCGGTTGCGCGAGTTGCAAAGCCTGGATACATAGATCAGTACAAGTCGTTACTTAATCGCGAATGATACCGGACGAAGGTGCGACCTACGCGCTCTGTCGCAATTGAGATTTGCTGATAAAACCCAAGGACTGAGCAAAGAGCCGTGAACCCATTCGACGACGCATATCGTGATAAAAGACGTTAATTGACACCGGAGAAGAGTGTGACCGCCCACGAACATGAAGGGCAGCCGAAGGAAGTCGAACACTCAGAATTTCGATTAACGATATGGTCTTCCTCAACGAGCTTACCCTTGGCAATGTTTCACCGAAGGTACCTACATCTGATCATTGCACACTTGGACGAAAATACAACGTGTCGGTTGTGCGGCAAGTAGCTCAGTATCTTAGTTAGGTTATCGTCACCAGCCGCCTCAACTCGTGCAAAGCGCGAACCTCTGACTGTGGGGGTGGCGTGTGTGGCTCAGCACGTACATCAATAGGGTCTGTTGGGTTGCGGCTGAACCAACCCGGACTCAAGCCCCACTAGGCACCGCAGCCTGCAGTAATCGAAAGTTACGAAGCCTCTTGTCTGGCGGCTATGCCTTTGTAGATACTTCATGTTCATACGGCCGCTTTCTTTTGTGTATGCTGCGCGCGCACAGTAATGCACTCGACCTCGTCCCCAATCGCACCGGCGCTCTGTGTGACCAATGGAGAGCGCGCCGCCCCCCAGCCTCGAGGCGACACTGCTTCAGCGCTGGTTTCCCGTGTCGCTGGATGGCAAATCGACGCGCGAACAAGATGAGAGTTTCTCAGAGACAGATCTCAGAGACATCTCCGATGTGCTGCGGCGCGTAGGCCAGGGCACATGGTCGCGCATCCCCCGCGTCTACGCCGTCCTGCGGTTGCTCGGCCGCCTCGACGTGATTGATCTTTTCCTCGCGCAGGCCATCTCGGACGTCTACTTCCCTTTTACGCACCACACGCTGCCGCAAGCGCTGAGCCCGTCCGTTGCCCATGGATTCCTACAGCTGCAACGCGTGGTGCTGTCGAGCGCGCTCGACCTCGAGCGCGAGACGGGACGACACCGACACTTTTCGAGCACCAACGACGTGCCCTTTATAAAGGTGGAGGATCTGGGCAAGGGCGCATATGGATATGTGGACAGGGTGATTAGCACCATCAGCCACAAGGAGTACGCCCGGAAGCTCATCCCACGGGGTCGCACCTTTCAGCGCGACCAAAGGGTTCTTCGAGACTTCGAGCGTGAGCTAGGTACGCTCAAGAAACTGCGTCACCACCGACACATTGTGCAGCTTGTGGGCAGCTACACGGATCCGCGTTTCGTGGGCATCGTCATGTCGCCCGTTGCCGAGTGCGACCTCAAGGACTTCCTTAACAATTGCACTTCAGATGCTCCGAGCAAGCACTCGCGGAAATCCCTCGCCCGCTCATTCTTCGGCTGCCTCACCTCTGCGCTGTCGTACTTGCATGACAATACTATCCGTCACAAAGACATCAAGCCCCAGAACGTCCTCGTTTCGCAGCATACTGTCTACCTCACTGACTTCGGCATTTCGTTGGACTGGTCCGAGATTGGCCAAAGCACCACCACAGGACCAACACCGAAGACAGCGCGATATTGCGCGCCGGAGGTATCCGACTACGCACCACGAAACACCTCGTCCGATATGTGGTCACTAGGATGCATATTTCTCGAGATATGGACAGTACTGAAAGGTGAAAGCATTGCCAATCTCTACTCCTTTCTCGAGGCCAATGGTGCTTTGTCATCTTGTTACCACCTGAATAGCGATGCTACCTTCGACTGGATGAAGTTGCTTGAATCGAAGCCCACATTAGCCGACAATCCCCCGCAGGAGTGGATCCGTCACCTACTGGTCGAAGACAAGGGGAAGCGGTGGACTGCTCGCCAGCTTCTGTCCGAGATCGAAACCGTGAACAACAATCCCGATGTCAAGTTCGCTTTCTCCGGACAATGCTGTATGGAAGAGCTGGAGTCGGCCGAGAGTGTACTATCTTCTAATGGTTCTATCTACGAGACTGCTGCAGGTGACATCGTCCCGCAGCCTCCGCCGTCTGTTGCTTCTCTTACCCCGGCTCCAGATGAGGAAGAGCTGCCAAAGCTACCTTCCGTAGGGTTGACAACGCGTCGTAACATACCGCCGAGCAATTCGAATGATAACACATCCAACTCATTGACCGTCGCACCTGAGCTCGACAGCACTACGCTCACAGATAAGCGTACTATATCGCCAGCGACGTCGGAGCTTGCTTTAAGAAGTATTCCGCAAGACGAGGAAGACGTGCCCGTTGTCGACGGCGAATCTTCGGAAAGAAACTTACATTCGGCACGGCCCGAGAACAGTGCCCTAGATTCAGACCCGACTTTTCTGGAGCCTCGGGTTGATGATCTAGGTAGGATTCAGTCTACACATCCTGAGATCTCGCTAGCTCCTGTGCCGACCTCGGAACCCTCATATGAATCAGCAACCCACCTTATACCTACCCAAGATGCTTTAACACCCTCGACAGCTTCTGAGGGCATGGCCATCACAGCTCCACAAATAGGAGGATTATTTGCGGGTGACATGCCGAAGCTGAGGAAAGCCAGACACATGAATACCGAGGATAGCGCTGCCGAGACTGCCCTTTCAGAAGCTAATAAACCATCGATACAGACCGAACAGGCTCGAGACAACGGCTTGGACGTGAGATCAACCATTGACTTAAATCACTACGCAAGGCAGGGCTCTGATTTTACTTCACCCAACTTTCCGCCTGCAATCGCCAAGGACTTGTTGGAGGCCAAACGCCGGACGGCCCAGGCCCAATACTCAAGTCCGCTCCTTGACTTTCCTCAGCAGGTGTCCGCAACCCAAACAAGGCATACGACTCAAGAAGACCTACCAGCTTTCACCACAGTTCCGAACGACGTCCAAGTCAACGAGCCCGAAAGCCGTGGTCAGGACCACGCTGACCACGCACGAGATATACCAAGAGTCTACACAGAGGACCACAGCAAGACCGTTGACTCACAGCCGCACTTGCCTGCTTTGGAAAAGATAGTTTCTCCATCACCTTCTCCTCGACTCAATGCCCCATTTTCCGGCCCGGAACCGACCCCGGACGCTCCTACCGACGTTGTGCCATACACTCCTTTTCCAGCACCGAAGACCAAAGAGACATTTCCATGTAAAAGATGCTACGAGCCACTGTCCGGACAATATGTGAAAATTCCTCCTAGCAATGATAGGTTTCATCTAGATTGTTTTACATGTGCGGTGAGTACTCGGAGCTTCAACCTTATCTCGACGACAAACTGATTGCATGCAAGGATTGCAGTCAAATCGTGGCAGACAAGTTTTTCCCAGTTCCGGGCAAGATCATTGGCGGAAAATTCCTCTCCATAGCGAATCCTCCCAAAGGACATACCCAGCAGATACCCTTGTGCGAGATCGACTACTTCCGACGTCTGGATCTGCTCTGCCACACATGCGGAGGGGCTGTTAGAGGGTCGTATATTACTGCCATGGATAACAAATATCACATCGAGCACTTCACTTGCACGACGCCTGGCTGTGGCAAGGTTTTCGGGGCTACAGACTCCTACTACGAGCACGAGGGTGGGGTATATTGTAAGCCCCACTATGGCCAGCGCGCTCAGCTTTGCCATGGATGTGGCACTGCCATTTTCAAGGATTTCGCTGAGATATATCGCAACGGGGAAAATCAGTTTTGGCATCCTGAATGTTGTGAGTACCTATCCCTCTTGGGTGTTAGACTCTACTCACAGTGAACCAGATATGATTCACAAGTTCTGGAAAGTTGCGTTGAAAAATGAGTTCGCAGAGTTTTTCAGGAAACGCGAATCACCACAGCAGAATGGCTTGGAGGTGCCACAGGACCTCGTTGGCGCTTCCGTAGACCGGACTGAGAAGTTTACAACTAGGGTCTGGTTAGTGTTCTCGCATTTCGAAGAGAACTGTGCCACCTCTTTATCGGACATACTTCTACACATCCGTCAATCCGATATTGCTAATGCTCTTTCGACGTCCGCCTACTTCCTTATCAAGATTGAAAGGTACTTCATGGCCTTGGGCGAATTGGACAATATAGAGCAGGCGCAAAAGCACACAGGTAATTTCAACATTCACCAAGTATGGCGTGATAGTTGACGATTAATCTAGAGCTACCCATCGCACGCGATCAGAAACTTCTCTGCAGGAAGCTGATTGAAATCTTTGTCTTTATGGAATCGATGGACACACGCCGAGGGGTATCGCAAGTGATATTAGAGATAACTACCGGAGTCGCCCATTACCTTAAAGTTCTCATACGACGTGGCCTTCAATCGGCAATGTCTCTGGATCCCCATATTGAGCGAGGAGTCATGACTGCTTTTATCGCCAACGTTGAAAATGTGACGCGGACCGACATGCAGTCAGACCTTCAACACAAATTTCGACACGCCGAATACCACAGCCGCAATGCCGAAGTTTGTACTATCTGCCAGAAGAATGTCGATGCTAAGTCGGAGCAAGGTTGCTTCTGGACTTTGAGTATAGTATGCCACATCGGTTGTCTCCACTGTCCTTCTTGCAACGGGCCTCCCAAGATCGCGTACGACATTGAGGCAAAGCCTTTCGTGGAATGCTCCCGTTGCAATTACGGGAGTATGATGGACTTCATAGCTGAAAACCTCGGTCAGAATCCTGTCATGCTGCATTCTAGGTCGCTCGTTTTCCCGCACCTGCTGTACGTGGCTTGGGCTCGCCTTGCGCAAAAGTTGAGGCCTAGCGTTGCTCCCTGTATGTAACTCCAAACTCCGTAACGGGGAGCACCGACTAACCTCGAATTATAGCGACTCTGATCCTTGCGGAAGGATCCTCCGGAGATACAAAATCTCCCGCGGTGCAAGATGGCGCTACCGACACCAACGACATTCCACCCCCACCACCATGCCCAAAGGGGTGGAAAGCGTATTGGTCGGCACCGTAAGCTTGTCCACGTTCGCGAGCTATATTTCACGATCGCTAAGTAAGCAATAGGGCCAAAGTATATATTTTCATGAATCTTGAAACCGGTTCATCGCAGTGGGATCCACCTACCTCGGATGCTCCTTCCGACAATACGGCATCACCCTCCCAAGAGTTAGTGTCACACAGACCAGCACCGAGTCAAAACGCCCAGGACCCCGATGCGACACTAAGCCCGGCTAACATCGATCAATACTCCCTTACTCTTGATGATATCCCGGGCATGGTGGCCGCCAGAAGCGCAAACCTTCAAGAAGCTCGAGTGCCGGATGCACCAAAGAGGAAGCCAGATAGATTGCCTTGGTCAGGAAGCCAATTGCGAGGCCCTTCTTCTTCATCGCATCAGCACTCACAGTCGCTCAATGGAGTGCCGCAAATTGTACTGTCGCCCTCGGATAGGGGTACTCAGCGTGAAGTTGCAGAGCCAGATTGGCCCAAGACGGACTTTGATGAGATGGACGTGCCGTCGGTGGAGAAGAGGAAGAGTAACTTTTTTGAGAGGTGGAGGCAGAGGAGGAGTGAGAGGTAAATCTTGGAAGAGCGAGCAAAATCACACATGCAGCTTTCTGAGTGACCTAGCGGTTCTTCAGCTCAGGAAGAACATCCCACGTCATTTGTGTAGTTTTCTTCTCGCGTGGTCACGTCCATTCCTATTGCAGTTTGGTGTAAGAAACAACATGACGCCTTGGCAACGATCAGACTACTAGTGGAACCGAAAGGAAATGAGATTCGTGACGCAACGTATGTTGAGAGCAGGCCATTGCCAAAGGCAACTTGACAAGACCCAGATCCGCGATTGTGCAGGACGCTGAGAATTGCCATACCCGCCAAAAGGAAACGCAAACGAAAATGCATCAAGTCCTCATGGCCGCCTCAAAATACGACTCTAGAAGATGCATATGCTCCGGCGCCACCATACCAATCTCCATAACCTTGACATTATGCTCTACCGCATACGGCTTCCCAAAATTGATCCTCGACTCGCGATGAAGCCACTCGTTTCCCTTTGGTTCGACGCGAATCGGCTGCTTTGTGATGCCCTCGCCGAAGAGCAGTGAAGGGGGTGATGTGGCGCCGCTGCCGGTGTAGACGACGCCGTGGTCGTGGACAAGAAGGCCCGGCTTGAGGGCGCCTTGCTTGCGGTAAGTTTGGATGGGGATGCATTGGCTGAATGTGCCTTTTGGGTTTACGACGATGAAGCGGCGGATTTCAGCGTAGGCTAAATTTGGGGTTCGAAGTCAGCAAAGCTCATCTAAGGGGTTTGGCACTTGATGTCTTGGAGAAGACTTTGTATACTGCCTGATCAGTGCGACGCACTTCGGTTCATGAGGCACGTACCGGTTTCGCCCCACGTTACGACGCTGAAGTGAGTGGAGCCGCGGGTTTGGCCGGGGTTTGTTTGGCCGGCTGGTTCGATCCAGAGCATTTTGAAAACCTGAAGGTGGTTAGGGTTTAGTGCCGGCGGCTAGGTGAGATGGACGGTGGGGATGTGAAGATGGAGCTTAGAAACGGAAAGATGAGTGCAGCCGTGAAAGAAGTTAAAAGATGTCGACGTACCCGACCGCGAACGAAAAAGTAAGGAATATGATCAGCAATCACTCGCGCGTATCCTGGGACGTGTTAGACTTGCGATCAATGCATGGATGTGTTGTTCTTACGAGGGTCCAGCGATTCATGATCTCTCCCGTCCTGAGCTGTCTTGATGACGCGCTGGGGTTTATTGCCCCTAACTGTTTCTTGTATGTCCCATTGTAGTGACTGAGAGGGTTGAGAAGTGTAGCCACCCGTAGGTGAGCCCACAGAAGGGTAGCCTGTTTGTGACTGGTAACTTGTCGGCGGTACAGTGCGAGGCTCGTCCTGGGCCTGACTATATGTGAATTAGGATGTGCAGCTCTCTAGGCTCGTCAGACGAAGAGTGTTGGACGAAAAGCTTGCCTAATATTGAATGAAATGTGTAGACTCACGGGACTCCAGGTAAGGCACCCGCCGCGTTCGACCAGTGATATCCAATAAGCTCATTATACGCGTTGTAAGATGCGCAGTAGAACTGATTATGCTCCTGGGACCAAACCCAAGGAGTATACCTCGCACTCATGTTCGCTTCATTGCAACCGCCCGCTGGCTTCGCTCACTGCCTCGCGTCACAGGGCGGGGTTGCCTACTTAAAGCCAACCACGACCGCGACGCACCGCACCGCACCGCGGGGAGGACCGGGGCGGGTGGGCAACCCGGAACCGGATGGAGGCTCATTCGTTATTCAGCTGGCCGATTTCGTAAGTCATTTATATTGGGCTGTGCCAATGATGGGGCGAAGGGCGCGTTGCT
>Ga0247733_1000092_pt1 | contig 140670 bp, 149 predicted proteins | sample UWRJL043104R2_FD_180932 | JGI IMG/M metagenome (GOLD analysis project Ga0247733, IMG submission 180932) | Plant litter microbial communities from Arlington Agricultural Research Station in Wisconsin, United States - UWRJ-L043-104R-2 | ecosystem: Environmental > Terrestrial > Plant litter >... | reverse complement strand
GGAGGAGAGGGAGAGGGTGGAGGTTTTGCGGGGGCTGAGGGAGGGGGTGAGGGGGCGTGTGGAGGCTTGGTTGGAGGGGGTTGAGGAGGGTGCGGAGGGTATCGAGGCTGGTGGGGAGGGGGTTGAGGACAATTAGGTGAGTTATTTGTGGGTTTTGGAGGGAATGTGTGGGGTGTGGAGGTTAGGTTGGGGCTTGGAAGGGGCGATGTTCGGGTCTTGGTGTGGGAAGTGAGGGGGATTAGTTGGGCTTGTGGTGATGTTGATGGAAAAGGTTGTATGATTAATTTGGTAAGAGTGTTAGAATCATGGCAAGGAAAGAGGAGAGTGTAATACTAGATGGACGTCTTGCAATTCGTGTTCCGGTTCCTTTCTTCTCTTCGTGACTTATACAAACCCTCATCCTGCTTCGATGATGCCGTGCGTGACTATATTTATTTTGGATTTGCCTTGTGGAATTTCGTTCTTTTATTTGCAAGATGAATCCGCACGAAACACATTAGAGTTTTTACACAGGAAGGGTGTACCGTAAAAACTCGTTCAATTGGCCAAACGCTAGTAGGGGGCGGCTCGGTTGCAGCTCAGCTGGGGTAACTTATCGATAAGCCTAATCCAGACTCACAGAGTGATATTCATCCAAAAAGAAAATCTGTTTAGTCTACAATTACCCTACTACAGCTTACAATATAGTCAAGTTGCGCTGAGCTCGAGATGTTGGGAGTTGAGGAAACAGTAGGAGCCAAGATAGACCGACCCATATTGCATCCAGGGCTAGTGATTGGCTACCTTTCCGATAATCGTTCCCGCCCCCTACTAGCGTTTGGCCAATTTGAACGAGTTTTTACGGTATACCCAAACCTCACACACGAGTGCGTGATTATATATCAGCCTTAGATACTGACCTTGTTGGAGCTGCGCGTCCACACGTAGCTAACGACCATAGATAGCTCGCCTTGTGGATGTTGATGTAAGTGAGCGAGATGAGCGGAAGACGCAGCGTAGAGACAGAACAGAAATGACAGTTGGAGTTTGGAGGATGGTGGAGCGGATAGGCACTTGACACGATGGACTCTCATGCTTTCATTATTGACAAAGTTCGATGGAAAGAGAAGGCAAGACGTTAGAATCGCCGTATCGCCGTCACAATTGACGTCGACAGCCCGCTACCCCCAACAAGCCTAGCACCAGCCCGCGATGAACCTCGGCCCAAGCAGCGGGCAGCGGATATGCGATCGCGAAATACCGAAACTCCGCATTTCAATTACTCGTCGTGAACCCCCTGCATAGCTATATACCACAGTGTTGTCTCTTCTTCTAGTGATCACTTACACCTCATCAGCCTCTTCACTCTCCGATTAAGCGCGAGCCGTCCAACATGTCCACCTCCAAGCGCATCGACCAGATCGCCGGCCACCTCAACTACCCCAGGGGTATGTTGGCGGGTCAGGTCGCGATTATCACGGGTTCGGGACAGGGAATCGGCGCGGAGACGGCGAGGCTCTTTGCGAATGAGGGCGCGAAGGTTGTGGTTGCGGATGTGGATGCGAGTACGTTGACCATTAAGCTCACAGCGCGCGCCTGAGAGCTTCACAGTAGAAACGGGAACCTAACAAACTCCTAGAAAAGGCTGAAGCTGTCGTCAACAGCATCAACGCATCGGGCGGCTCCGCCATCGCTGTCGTGGGCGACGTGATGGACGACGCCTACATCGCCAAGCTCATCAAAGACGCCGCAGACTTCGGCAACGGCAAGATCCACATCATCGTCAACAACGCGGGCTACACATGGGACGGCGTCATCCACAAGATGACGGACAAGCAATGGCATACCATTGTCGACCTGCACGCTACCGCGCCGTTCAAGATTGTGCGCGCTGCGGCGCCGTACTTTAGGGTCAAGGATGGCGAGCCGAGGAATATCATTAATATTAGCAGTACGAGCGGTCTGAATGGAAACGCGGGGCAGATTAACTATGCACTTGCAAAGGCGGGAGTTACGGGCGTGACGAAGACGATTGCAAAGGAGTATGTTGTTCGCACCCCGACGGATGGAGATGCCGGCTGACTTGCGTACAGATGGGGTCCAGCCTTCGGTGTCCGCGCCAACACGGTCGCCTTTGGACATATCCTCACGCGATTGACGGCTGCGAAGGAGGCGGGTGCATTCGTGACGACGCCGGATGGGCAGAAGGTTGCGCTGGGAATACCGCAGGCGCAGAAGGCCGCTGCGAAGGGCGAGGAGCATTTGGATATCCCGCTGCGACGGCCAGGAACGGCGACGGAGGCAGCGAGCGCGGTTTTGGCGGTGGCCAGTCCGTTGATGAGTTATGTTAATGGGGAGACTATCGCTGTGACGGGTGGGCGAAATATGTAGACGTGGGAATGTTTCGTCGGAGGCGGAGGTTCGACGGAGATAAGTGTGGAGAGATGCTTGGTTTCTGGGAACCTGGAGTGAGGGTGTTTTAGTATTCTCTGTAACCTTGGGCAAATGCACGGAATGCGAAACGCAACTGGACGAGTTGTCAAATTCCAATTGAACAGGTGTCGTAGAGAAGACACCGGCGTGTTTCGTCACGTCAACGCTCCGACGCGCATGCTGAGGCTTGGACTTCGTCTCGGCGGACAGCCGTCGTTCCGCAGCCCTGGAACGCCATTTCCAGACAACGCTGCAACAACGTCTGCAGGCGCAGCACATTTCCTGTTCCTCGCTGTATCTCATCCTACTATCTAATTACCGACTCTATTGTCGCTCTCTTGATTATTCACTATGTATATGCGCACCGGGTAGTCCAGCACCACCTTCGAACCCCCCTCGCCGCAAGAGCCCCCCTATCGCACCGCCGCCGCCGCCGCGGCCCTCGAGGACCCCGCCGGTCCGCGCAACCCGTCTGCCATGCCCGACGAAAAGCACCTCTACGACTTCGTCGAGGAGGCCCCGATCCCCAGCTACGAAGAGGCGACATCGTCGCATCCGCCCTCGCGCCGGGGCCCACAGGAAGTCAGCGACGATGCTGAGCGGCAGGGCCTCCTGGGCCACGATCCCTTGAGCGGGGTGCATTCGCCACGGTCCAGCGAGGATGGAGAGGATAGTGAATTGGGGAGTCCGGTGGATGCGGACGAGGATGCGGCGCTGCGGCAGACGATGGAGGAGATGGATATTTTGGACCCGGAAGACGCGGGCGAGGGGCGCGGGCGGAGGAACAGATTGCAGGGAACGTTTTCGAAGCGCTTCTACAGCATTACGAATTCGCTGTCGGGATTCCACCTCCCGCGGATACCATGGCCGACGTCCTTTTTCTCCTCGATATCCTCGCGACTCCCCACGATACCGGAAGAGTACAGACCGGGCTGGGCAATAATAGCGAGGCTATTCGGCCTTATATTGATAATCACATTGGTGTATTTCTTGGTGGTCAGCGAGATTGTGCCCATGGGTGGCGGCGCGTTCGGCGCGTCGTTCAATCCCGAGTGGGTGCGGCAGACGGCGCTGCAGAATGTGGAGAATTGGCGGATGCAGGAGGATCTGAGGTACATCACTAGTTACGATCGTGTGGCAGGCACTGAGGGGAGCTATGCGCTCGGGCAGTGGATCGAGGGCAAGTTCAAGGACGTGCATATGGATACATATACCCACGATGAGTGAGTAGAGGCGTGTGCTTGGCTGATGTGGGAATGCTGACTCTGGGACAGATATTTTGCTTATTTGAATTATCCGAAGAAAGACGGACGAAGGGTTGCTATTGTAGAGCCGAAAGAGAAGGCGTGGGAAGCTAGGTTGGAGGAGAAGTCGATATACGACCCGCCGCGACCGCAAATGCAGAGTTTCCACGCATTATCGGCTTCCGGGAACGTCACCGGACCCCTCATCTACGTCAACTACGGACATAAGAAAGACTTCAAGGCCATGTGGGATAGCCAGATCGATGTGAAAGGAGCAGTGGTGCTCATGCGATACTACGGAACACAGTCGGACCGGGCGATGAAAGTCAAAGCGGCGCAGGATGCGGGCGCAGCGGGCGTGCTCATGTACTCGGATCCGGCAGACGATGGGTTCCAGAAGGGTGACGCGTGGCCCGCAGGCAGGTGGAGACCGAAAGACGGCGTGCAGCGTGGCTCCGTGGCCCTCTCCAATATGATCATCGGCGATGTTCTTACCCCTGGCCGAGCGAGTACGAAAGAGGAGGAGCGCATGCCTAAGGACAAGAATCCCGCCCTACCTAGTATTCCTAGCATTCCCATCTCCTGGGAAAACGCACAGAAGCTGCTACAGTCGTTGGATGGTATTGGCAACGAAGTCTTTCCTGACTGGGTCGGCGGCGTGCCGGACGTGAAGAAGTGGTTCTCTGGTCATCCTGAGAAGTCGCCCAAGGTCAATTTGCAGAATTTGCAGGACGAGGTGGATAAGCAACGCATTACCAACATCTTTGGCTCGTTCGTCGGCACTGAGGAGAAGGCCAAGAAGATCGTCGTAGGAAACCACCGCGATTCATGGTGCTTCGGTGCCGCAGACCCAGGCTCAGGGACAGCCGTCATGCTCGAGGTGGCGCGTGTATTGGGCGAGCTCCGCTTGCAGGGCTGGCGACCGCTACGCACCATTGAGTTTGCGTCGTGGGATGCTGGCGAGTACAACCGAATCGGCTCCACCGAGCACGTAGAAGCCAACCTCGAAGAATTACGCGCCAATACCATCGCCTACATCAACATTGACGTCGGCGTAACAGGCGACAAGCTCTCGGCAAACGGCTCCCCCATCTTCAAGCACGCCCTCACGCGCGTACTCAACCGCCTCACCGACCCCCTCCAAAACGAAACCCTCCTCGAAATGTGGGAGAACGACAACCGCGAACTCGGTCCGCTAGGCGCGGGAAGCGATTATGTCGCGTTCCAGGACCTTGCCGGCACATCGTCGATTGACCTTGGCTTTTCAGGCCCTGAACACGGCGATATGAAGGGCTCGTGTTACGATACCTATGAGTGGATGGAAAATTTCGTCGACCCGGGCTTCCTCTACCACGACCGCCTCGTGCAAATCGTCGTACTTTTCATCCTCGAACTCGCACAAGAACCTATCATGCCGCTCAAAGTCGACGACTACGCCGCCGTTCTCCAAGAAGAAGGCAAGAAACTCGTCGATTGGGCACAAACCAAGAGCGGCGACTTCAAAATCGATATTTTCAAGCCGCTGTTTGATGCGCTTGGGGGCTTCACGAAACAATCGCAGGACTTCGCGGCTTGGGAAACCATGTGGTACAACCAAGTTTACGCCACGGGCGGCTTCGAAACCCAAAGCTTGACTTTCCAGCGCATGGAGCATAATGGCAGGATGAGCACGTTTGAGTCTGACTTACTTGATTTACCGCGGGGGGAGGAAGATAAGGGGTCCCATGGTGTAAGTTTGATTCCCATGCCCGTAAACGCAATGAGAGTGTAGGTGCTAACAGAACCACAGCTTCCCGGCCGCGACCAATTCAAACACATAATCCACGGGCCCGACGGCGGCACCTTCCCTTTCGTAAGAGATGCAATTGAGAAGGGGGATTGGAAGTTGGCGGAGCGCCAGATCAAGAAGACGGCGCAGATTTTGGGGCGGGCGGGGGAGAGACTGTTACATTAGTGTTGTCTAGTAAGAGTAGGAGTGTGGCTGGAGTTTATCGCACAGTTTGCATTGTACGGTGGCGTTTGGGTGTTTAGGAACCGGCTGGGCCTGGGACGTTTCAGGGCCGGATCGCGGAATCTGAGCTGGAAATATCAGTCATTTCAATTGGGTTTGATTCACTTTGTTACGAGTAGGGGCTTGATGGTCGTCTTTAGTAGGGTCGCTTTGCTAAGTCAACGATTTCTTCTACAGTTGAGCTTTTCAACATATGGCCATTTCTCCTACATTCCGCTATCCCATCCCCACCTCGTCGACTCATCGTCACCGTCCCACGGTGTTTCCGTGTACCCAAGTTGCGTCTTCACCGCCTGAAGGAGGGCGCTGTCGCCCGAGTGCTTTCCAACGGTGTCGCCAAGCTTGCAAGCGTCTTCTTTGCAGCGAATATGTGAAAAACTATTCTACTATCACCCCAGTCAAACCATTACCTTAGTTAGTTTTGCTGAGTACTACTAATTTTCTATTCAACGCGATATATCTTAATAACACAACGTGACAGCCGCTCCTTATTCACTGGACGTTATTGCACCCGACTTGCCCCGACCTGGGTTGCTCTCTAGCAGCCATCACTTAGTCCATGATCGCCTCGATAGCCCGGAGCTGTGCGCCTTCATACAGCTCTATCAGTATGGGAGGTGATGCGTCCTTCAGCGTCGTCTCGCGTAACGAGCTGATGCCGCGTCGAGGCAATGACGCGACTACTAAGCGGACTGAAGGTATTGTGTTGGCCCAAGTCGAGCGGATGGCTCGAGCCAGTGACAGATGCGCTTTGCCTAGGCGTGACTTCCTTATCGACTGGTCGGCGCTTCTCGAGGTTGGGGTCGAGGCGTAGCCCTGGGCGCCGAGGTAGGACGCTTGTGTTAATGCGGACGGATGTGTTCGAGATACGTGTCGGCGGGGGGCGATGATTTCGCGACGATGAGATATGGGGGTCGTCGCAGGATGTTCATGTTTTTGTCAGTGTGCAGCGCCAATTCCACGTTCATTATCACAAGTCTTTAATGGCATTTACTTTAGTCTGACCTCAACGCATCCATGGAGAAGGAAATTCTTGCCATCGTAAGCACCCTGAAATCGTGTGGACGGTGGAGTTGCAGATGGGCGCATGTTTGGAGCTTAGGCACCGACCCAAGGGCTGGCCCACTCCTTGCGCAAACGCATGGCCGGCCGACGTCTATGCTGTGGGCGGCAGTTCGGAGCCGCCGCCTAAACCCGAAATCCCTGCTCAGTCTCTTCGTTGTAGGGGAGGCTGCAACCGCGCTTTGTGATACGAAAGTGATGGTACTGTGCCCTACTCTTCACCGGACGGTGCTGCACCCATCCCTGCTCTGAACCACACTTTCAACCGCACATGCATACAATACTCGGCTGCAGCCTGCCTGCAGCATGTCCCCAGAACCACATAGATCTAGCGTACTGGCTGCAAACGATGTTTATAAAAACGAGGTGACCCTCAGCACAACAACACGTACGTCTCCTCACCGTGGCCTTCAATTGTCTCCGCTACCTTGAACTATGTCGTTGTCATATACACCCGATCAGATCAATGATGCTAATTTAGCATACCATTATAACAAGATCACCAACGACCCACGTGGAGTATACTACCGGCTCAAAACAGGGACACAAGGCTTTCCAGCTAGTTTCTGGGCATCGCAACGGTAAGAGAGGCCGTTATAGTGTTAAGCCATGTGCTTACCCTATCGGCCAGCAGCTCGCAGCAAGCTCCCGTCTCATCGCACCAGGTGCACCAGCCGACCGCGTCCACAGCTCCCAACTACCGACAGAAAGTCGTCTCCACCTTCCGGATTGTCGCGCATACTATGGGACCTGTCATGGAAGGCGGCGCTGTTAGTCAAAACCACTGGACCATCTACCTGATTGTGCCTGGTGGTTCTGTGCAACTTAACATGAAGACAAACACTGACCCGAATAATTGTCGCGGAATCTTCGAGCTTCGCGAACGTGTCTACACACAATCAAATACGGCGGTTAGGTGGTTTGATTTCCCAGCTGCAAATGGCATTCTGGTGGACTCTATCGAGAGCGAAATTCGATCTCAACGTTGGGATCAGTATGATATGACTGAGGGTGGAGTTGGATGCCGATGGTGGATGTAAGCATCGCATCTTGTGTTCTTCTATGTGTACTAATCTTCCTAGCCTGACTGTAATGCGCGGACTCGCGAACAAACATTTCGTTGACGGAAAGAGGGTCGAAAGCGAACTTGTACCAGCTCTTAGCTACAACTACTCGAAGGAAATTAACCCCATCTGGCTGGAAGTGAAGCAAGGAACATTTTGTTAAGCGTTGGTGCGGAAACATGCCTAGTCGCTCGAATAAGCGTTGTCGAACCTTTGGTACTTTGTAAGCCATAGCATCGAGTATATTCCATATATACGTACGAGTATTTATTATTCACAACAGCTGGAATGCCCAGATATGGTAAAATTTGCTTGTCGTTATCGTCCGGTTTCGGAGAGAGATGCAGAAGCTGCTCGAACCAGGTGCTGTCCGTGTAAAGCAAATCCTGGAAAGTGTGGAACTCAAAGATATCAGGAAAAAATCCAGCAAAAGCCCAGTCTACAAAACAGACGGAGGAGTTTGAGAGTAAAATGATGTTTCGTCTGACAAGGTCCATATGACGCATGCTAAGTTGCTGGTGCGATGCCAGCGATATACGTGGCTGTTTGACGACGTCAAGTCTTCTGTTCATCCACTCCTCCATGTCTTCAACAGATCCTAAACTCTGTCCTGTTCCATCCTCTGACCATAGGTAGCCGTAAGCTGATCCGCCACCGACTGGTCCGGGCCCTTGATCTGAAGGGATAGGAACCATAGCGAGGTGTCGAATCGCCTCCATTGTGCGCTTAGCAAGATGTGGATGGTCAACCACACTTATCGTATTTAAGCTGACCCCAAGCACATACTCCATAACAATGAAGCCCATGTCAAATCCAGAGAGGTTAGCTCTAAAGAAGTGAAATACTTGTGGAATATACAAGACTGTACTGTCTACATGGCTCCGCGCGTAGCTTTGGTTTGCAGCTTCTTGTCTTCGAACACCTAGTCCGAATTTTACAGCTATGTCGTCCGAGATTTTGACAAGTTGGTTTCCGTTCGGAGATCCGGCGAAAGGGGCAGTAATCGTGCATAACTCCACAATTTCGTCGTCGCTGGGTAGAGGTACTTCATGACAAGTTATCATTGTATTGCGTAAAGGCGCTAGACTTCTAGTAGTTGGAGACAGGATTTTGCGCCAGGGCTCAGACGCAGCGAGCTCGCAAGCAGAAGTAAGTGAAGAAGAAACTAAGCTGTGGTTGGGAGAAGAAAAGAATTTGGTTCCCGGCACCGGTGTGGGACGACAGGCTTATGTTGGGGCGGTCTTGGCTCTTCCAGCAGGGGTGCCGTGACCCCGCTTTGAGTGCGGCAACCTCCGACTGGATCTCCTCCTCGTCCCTATTCATCTGCAAATGGACATCAAACGACTTGTAGTGCGTCAGACTGCTGTGCCATCGTTTGCCTTGCTTTAGGGACTTATTCGTCGGAAATGTACTCTTCGACGTATTCGAAGAAGTAGGTAGCGACGGATCCATTCACCTGGTGAGTCGATGCGGGAGTCAGATATCGCCACAATATTCAATCTAAGATTCGAGCGCGTATCGACCTAGAACAAAGCCGGTAGCGGCATCACACTAGCACATCACCCTCATGCATTTCTCCTACACTCCGCTGTCCCGTCCCCACCGCGTCGACTCATCGTCACCGTCCCATGGCGTTTCCGTGTACCCAAGTTGCGTCTTCACCGCCTGAAGAAGGGCGCTGGCGCCCGAGTGCTTTCCAACGGTGTCACCAAGCTTGACGACGGCCCTACCGTTGAAGGACCTCGGCTTCATTACAACATTGAGCGGTGTTGACTTTGCTCCCGTAGTCGCCCTCACGAAGTCGTTCGCGAACGATGTTCCCACGCCGAAAGTAGACTGGAAACCCGCATCGTCGGCTAGAGCTTTGTACTTCAAGCAAAGGTCCACGTCCAGAGAATCTGTGAACACAAGCGTCCTTTTTGCAGTGATTTTCGCTTCCGCGTAGAACGTTTTCATCCTCTCGATGAACAGTACCGGATCGCCGGAATCCTGACGTACGCCGTTGTAGACCTCTGCGAAGGTCTCCCCAGAACCAAACAGCGAGCTTTCGACCGTGTCAGTCGAAGTTCTTTCGAAGTCACCATACGCTGGCAAGGCCTCGATCTGCGGGATGGACTGTTGAAAGGCCTTCAGAAACGCTGGAGTACCGAACGTATCGGTAGGAGCGACTAGCCAGAAGTCTCTCCCAAAGTTGTGTAGCCAATAGGCCAGCGCTATCCCCGTGGCTGAGCGGTAGTCTCCCGAAAGAGCCGCGATACCCATGAACCATTCGTGGCCGACGGTGCCCATGGGCTTCAGGCCATACTGCATCGCCAGGTAGATGTTGCTCGTACCGTTCACTGATCCTGGGAGACCCGTATGATCCCCATCTTGTTTGGCCCGCGCCAAACCTCTGATGACCATCTCCTGTGTGTGGAAATCTCTTCTTCGCCGAGTTCCATATTCTCCAAAGATGCATCCTGCTTTGAGTAGCCTCATTCCTTTATCGTACGCTTTGCTTTCCTGCCCACTGTATGTCCAGTCGGTATCCATGAAGCGGAAGTATATCTCGCTTATTAAGGCTAACAATGGCACTTCGTAGAGCGTCGTTTCGATCCACAGTCCCTTGACCACCAAGTGCACGTGCCCATCGCTACCCTTATCCCCCGTCTCACTCTCTGGGTCAAAGGTTGCAGCAACATGTCGATCCGGGTCGAAGCGAAATCGCCTCAAGAAATCTAAATAAGGCTTGCCGAGGTGGGGGCATGCCTTTTCAAGATAACGAATCTCATCGTCCGTGAAGGTGAGGTCTCGTAGTCCTGGAGAATCAGTGCGGTTCTCCAAGCTTCAAAATTGACATACTTCCGATCTGCGTCTGCAACGACTCGAAAGCTTCTCGTGAAAACTTTTTGTTTGGCGTGCGATTATCCAATGCGTAGACGACCTCGACATCTGGAAAGTATCTTAGTATGGCGCAGTGCATTGTTAGCTTGAGTAAATCCGTGTCTAGCATGGAGACAACCCCCAGAATTCCTTCAGGTGGATTGCCTAGCGTGGTTTGTGAAAGCATTGCGAAGAGGAAGCAAAGGTGAAGCCTGTAGAGCCACAGAGTGCGGGGTTAGGTACATATAGCCACATGTATGCAAGGTAGTCGCTTATCTTCTCAGCCTCATGACGGCAATAAAAAGAAAGAGGCTCATAGTCGATATTAAACCGGATGGACTTGTCGATGGTTCGGCCGCATTTCGAGAAGCGTTTCGTGAGACTCAAGCAGCTGTCTACCGTCTACGGATTTCTGATCACCAGGAATGTTCATTCCCATGGCGCACTTCACGCGCTTCAGCCTTGTAGATTCCTTTTGCATCACACTACTCTTCCTCAAGCAGTATGGATACCCAACGGGCGACGCAGGCGTTGGAGAATGCGAACATAATTCACCTCGTTCTCGTAGGTTACCAGTCCGTGCCGAATGAAGAAGTCTAACATGAGACAGGCATTTGCGGGAGTGAATTCGCCATCATCAAGAGCCTTCTGGATCTCTCCGATTGTGTACAGACTGATGTCTGAGGCTTCTTGATCGAAGGGCGTTGGCTTTATATCTGGACCGACTTTCATGTCGTAAATGTACTGCACTTCTGCTCGGATGAGCCCAGGCTCGCTACCCTTCACGCTCTGTTTGTCCGAAGCAGTAACGTAACTAAGAATTCCAACCGCCTTTGCTGATTCGGTGATGAGGCTTGCAGGCAAACTCGCCTCTTCCTGAGATTCGCGAACGAGACATTCGAATGGGGTTTCCTTGGCTGGAAGACTGCCTCCAACCGTCACACCAAGCTTGTTTGGATACAGAGCCTTGTTTGCAGCACGTCGTGCAGCCCAGATGGATATGCCGCGCTCGTCTTCGCAATATGCGATCAGTTGTACACCATACGTGACAATGCCGAAGAGGCCCGCGGCTGAACGTTGGATATCGGCAACAAGCTCGCGTTCAGGACCATAAATTGGAAATCGTTCCCCAGTCCACCTCTTTAACACGTCGAACGTGCCTTTATCCCGTTCGAAAATTAGCGTCTCTTCCAGGCCCTTGATTCGCGCCTCCAAAGAGTCGCCGCGTAGCTTGATTGTCTTGTTGTCGTGGTCCACCACCCAATGTTCATTCCAAGTGAAGCTCTCCACAGTTGGCTGAATAAGGTGACCAAAGACCCCAGAAAACCCCTCTATGAGGAACTCGTAGCAGCCTTTTGGGTACTCTGGTAGCCTTGCCAAGGTCAGGAAATTTGTGGCCTGATACTGGATACGAGCCTACCTGTCACAGTCCTCACAAAGGTCCATGTAAGACTTCATTTCCAACTCGTTTTGTGGTTTCTGCTCATAGGCTGACGACCAGAGGTTGGGGGTCAGGTGCGAGTGGGATTCGAAGCGACTTTAGGCAGGTTGACGAAGCCGTATAGTGAAGAGGGGGAACTGTAATGGAAGCGGGGCTGAGTGGGATTGCTGCCTTGCTGTGTGCCGCGCGCTGTGTTGGCAACTTCCGTCAACGACCGATACTGCCGTGCAACTTGCATGCATCGATGCGCGGTGCGCGCCCAATCATGGTTAATTCAGCCCAATCACATGCGTCACATGCGTCAGCCCTCGATTGGCTGCATCGGGTTTCCGTGAGCGCTCGTCTCGCATCGCCCTAGATGATTCCTGCTGCGCCATCCGGCTGTGGAGGCTGTGGTGTTGCATGTCCCTCGCCTGTGGCGTTAATACCGACGACCGGGCGCGATGCAGCTACCTACTAAACTCAGCGGCCCTCCCGCTGCAGGTAGTGCCCAAGTCACACCATGGCGGAGCCGATCTCATTTGTCGCTTCTATCGTCACCCTTGCGGCAACTCTCAACACGGCCTCCACGGGTATCCAGAAATTGATAACGTTGAGACATGCGTCTGACAGACTACTAGATGTACACAACAAGGTAGGCCTCCGAAAGGCTTTTTGCCTTCGAGCCATGCACTGATCAGGAAAACAGCTAGAAGAGCTCAAGACTTTGATTCCGATTGCGAAGCGCGCAGCCGAGTCTTCCTCGATCGACGACGGTAACGCTGTCTTTCGCTTTGAGCGACTTCTTACACGAGCGAACGCTGCTGTCGAGGAAGCCAGCAAACTGATCCATGAGAAACTCACCAAGAACCCGGAAAGTCTGGATCAGGATGGTGTGAAGACCAATGTCAAGAAGAGAAGGTTTCTGCGGGATGAAGACAAACTGCAAAGCATAAGTGCACGACTATCGGACATCATACAAAGTTTTCAATCTGCACTCTGTGCAGTATCAGCGTAAGTAAACACTGATTAGTGGTCAATATCGGCTGTTGACGGGATTAGGAACGAACTGCACACTATTCGCGCAACTTTGACATCTGTGCATTTCCACGTCACCGAACCACGATACATTGACCAGAGGATCAATACGCGCATCCAGGAACTGATGCCACCGCCTAAGCCTATCTACAACCCTGCGAAATCTCCACCCATGGATGTTGGTCAGACGATATCTATAGCCGCTGTCGAAGATTTGAAAACATCTGGTAGCTCAGTGGGCGACGCCTCGTTATCAGCAATCGCCCTTCCGAGCTCGCCATTACCCACAAATATGAAGGTGGATTCTTCTTCAAGTGGCCGTCACGTCAAAGTGGAATTGACTGTCGAGCAAGATGTCATAGCCAGCTTCTGTAGCTGTTCATGTCACTGGTCGGTCGCGATGAAGACACCGAATTGGCTCGCAAATGCCGTCGGCATGTTACTGCTAAGGTGGCAGCGAAGCCCTCAAACCTGCAAAAGACCCTCGTGCAGGAACTGCAGCAAAGCGACCCGTAAAACCATGCGCATTCAATACTACCTACCGTGGTGGATGATGGGGCGCATCGTTCAGCTTGAAAGTGGTTATAACGCATCACGCAGGCTCACAATATCTTTCAAGACATCTCACATTGTTCCCGAGGATTCAAACGTCTTTCTTCTTGCTCAGCACAATAACTTGGACGGTATTAAGAAGCTGTTTTCGCAGGGACTTGCATCACCGTTTGATGTGAGCCCCACCGGAAGAACTCCTCTCCACGTAGGTGATCGTAGAAAAGAAGATCTTATGCCAAAATCTGACTTCCCATAGTTCGCAGCGACAGCGGTCCGAGGTGAGATGATCGACTTTCTCACCAAGCAGCATGCCGAAACTGACCTGGAAGATCAAGATTCACTGTAGGTACTCTTTCAATCTCGCGACACTACATGCGCTGACTGATATAGCTCGCCTCAAGACATTATCTGGGAGCTTTTTCTTCGAAAACCCGAGAAGCGCCGCCACCTCTTGACAGCTGCCGGTCTCTCCCCAGAACATACAGACAGCCTCGAAAAGCAATGTTTCACAGGCGTACACCGCGTTGTGCTCGGCATTGGTGGTGTATTTCCCTTGGATGACTATCTTAAGGTGAACTGCTCGGAGATAGACGATCGCGACCTGACCGGAAAGACCGCACTGGCATGGGCTGCTTCAAGACACGACCATGTGCCTGTCGGGATCCTTCTCAGGCATGGCGCATCATTGAGGATTGCCGATAACCGATCCAAAACACCATTGCATTATGCTGCCGGTAGCGGTGCGCCCGAATCGGTCGAGCTGATTCTGCAAGCCATCAAGAAGTTGGAGCAGGACGGAACTACTCTAGATCCAAGTCTTATCGAGGCCGGCGACGACAAAGCGCGGACACCTCTCAACTACGCTACACGAATGGATCTGTATCCTCACACCAAGCTTCTATTGAAGTATGGGGCCAGCCTTGACGCAAGAGAATCCAAGACAAAGCGTTGTATACTTCTCAATTCCATATACTGGAACAGCCATACGGTGATTCCTCTCCTCCTCTCGCGAGGTGCCAAAACAGACTATCGCGACTCGAACGGCGCAACTTTGTTACATCATATCGCGCGTTTTGGGGACCTGGAAACATTGCGACTTCTGTCGCAACTTAAAATTGGTCACATTGACCCAAACATCAAAGACGCAAAAGGGTTGACGGCGGTTGATGCTTTCAATTCGTCAAATGCTCGATGCAGTCCTGAGGAAGGAGAGACGCGGGAGATCGCGGTGCAATTGTTTGGCCGTATATTGGGGAATGCGACTAGCGGTACTGCTCATGGCACTCCTCTTCTCATGGATTTAGATTATGCACACACTGTGGAAGAAGTCGATACTGAAGATGATACGTTTGTGGGTGCAGAGGACTACGGCACACGTGACGACAGTGAAGAGGCGAATGTAGAGGCTGAAGAACACAATCCAATAGAAGACGACGCAGACGAAATCTTTTACGACGCTGTTTCGGAATTGCAGATCAACGACACATGATGAAAGAGTGACCGGGCATTTTGACATTCATTTGAAGCGATTTCGTAAAGCGGTTGTCACAGTACAGTGTATCACTAGATAGAGGCGGCGCTCCTCTGGATATCTTGTCTTCTTCAACGTACAAATAGCTTGTAGAAATATTACCAAATTCGCAAGCGCCGTACAGCGGTTGCGCAAAACGAGTATTGGAAGTCACCGTGACCAGATCTCCATCACCTTCGATGGAACGAAAAGACACAAAAGGCTTTATCGTGGTAAGCATGTTTCTCTACATATACGTTCGCGCAATGGAACCTACAATCCTTTCGTAGCTGAGCAGCATCAGAATTGCTCTAATTGGTCATGATTAGCGAGCCTGCGTCCAGCACGTCAGATCGCAGCCTGCTTGTGTCCCTCACGACAGTCCGTTCCAGCCTTGACCACACGAGCCTTGCTGAGAATTCACCTCCTTACTCCTTGTGATGGACTTCGATCCCGCTCACAAAGTGATAGCTTCTTCCACGGCAAGGAGCATCACGCCACGAAGCAGCTATGATAGCCGATGGCCAGAGAACCGCTGGGTGCCGTCGTTTGCCTCTGCACAGCAGCACCCAAATGGACCAGATTTTGCCCTTCTTGGGCTCTGTCGCAGCGGAGAGCTTTCTCGACGTACAGACTGACGAAAAGGACCAGAGCATACTGGTTGCACATCGCAACTACCTCGGACTTCACAGTCAGCAGGAAGTGCAACGCCAGCTTGTTCAGATCGTCCAAAGAACAATTTGCAGCCCATGTCTGCATGGCCGGATTACGAAGCTACGAGAGGATGCGACAAGCACTATCTATGCCATGTCGCATCCCCTAGAGTGCGGTCTCATCTTGCGAACGTTGTCATCAATTGGCGAAGCAGTTGCACGTGCCGCTACTTTGGGAAACTTCTATACGCCGCACGACATCCCACCTAGGACGCCCACTGAAATAGTAGCCGTCCTGCTCGACCTCTTAGATTCAGCCAAAGCATCAACGAACAGGCCACAGCAAACCAAAGTGATGCAGTGCATCGAAGATGCAGAGAAAGGTCGTCTTCGCTGCGCGATCAGCGCTGAGGAAGTCGAAAGCATGCTAGAAGTAATCCAAAGCACATTGGCCAGTGTAGGCTTGAGACAAGTCGGCAGCACTATTGGCAGTTTACTGGACGAGTTGAGGAGTCATGGTCCGGCAGGCCCGCCGCCCACGCGGCTGCACGACAACATGTACGGCCGTGTGTGGGAAACGGCCTTGAATGCGAAACTGATGGAAGAAATGCCTCCCGCAGTGATTGAAGCTGCGCGAACCATGCGGATGGCGTTATTAGCGATGGTGCAGCAAGTACCCGAGGAGCTCGGCCAGGCCATTCGAAAAAGCTTCATGAATCGTATTGGGCGTGAGCTTCCTCGACCTTGGTCCGACAACGATGGGCGCCTCCAGGAGCTAAACCGTGTGGAGAACCCGAGTCGGATTGCATTTGAGGAATTCCTTCGCATGCCAACTGAATCCGGATATGACGTGGCGGGGAACTACTTCGTCGGGAAGGTACTCTTTGATGTATTCAAAGAAGTAGCGCCGGATCTCTTCACCTGGAGAGCCGAAGCGGGAGTTAGATATCGCCACGACATTGTACCACTGAAGGGCAACCTGAGATTCGAGCGCGTATCGACCGAGAACAAAGCCGGCAGCGGCATCACACTAGCACATCACCCTCATGCGTCTCCAGGACGACCAAGCGAGCGTGTAGTACTCCATTCCGTGTGGGACCTCGATGCCATTACTGCGAGCAGCGGTACAGGCGACACCTTGAACATGATAGCCATGAAGCAAGGGATTCCTGTTTGTACGGGAATATCTGGCTACACGCATCTTTTCACCTCTTTCTTTCTCGAGATCAAAAAAACACTCAAGCTCGATGTTCGACACGCAATCCTCGGCTTACTCGTCTACTTGGTGGTCGAAGGCGGCCATACGTGGAACGAAGGGTTGATGACGCTGAATTATATGGAGCGCAAACTTGCCATGGGCATTCTCCCTGTGACATCGGATGTTGCCACATTCGTCGCGGATTACTCTTGCTTCATCTCGATATTCGATGGCTGTGATACGAAGGAGTACATTGATCGTGCTATTGCGTTTGCGAATGAAGCTACGATCTTGTATAGGCGAGAGCATGTATCCCGTTGAATGCAACCATGTTCCTGGCAACGAGCCTTGCATGCCGTGGATATATACTAAATGAACCAATGCCAACACGGGTAGTACTAAACGTACGGCGGGCGCTGAGGAAGCCTAAGCGTGTCATCCATGTGAGTGAAGTGTTGTTTTTATACGTGGATTGGTCGCTGATGCGTATCGTCTTTGCGTGTAGCGTGTAGTGTGTAGCGTAGCATTGATATGGGAACGGGGTTGAGGTATATCAGTATCCTCAATCCACCGAACAACCCCCTCGTCCTCGCCCTTTCCCAATCAGCAGCAAATATTACTCCAAGCACAATTAAACACACACCACAACACATCAATCTCATAGAGAATCAGATGCCACATTTCAGCTACCAACTACCGACCACCAACCACCATCCCATCTCTTACCACCCCAGCACCATATCTCCCAAAGACCCTCACACCAAACCCTTAGACCCCCTTCTAACCGCCCTAGAATCAATCCTCGGATCCACCATATTCAACACCGAACTCCGATGCGGATTCTCCGTCGAATGCGGCTCCCCAACCGGCGCCGCAGCTCCAACCCTCGGATCGAGCACGTTCGCGATATGGCTCGAGTCTGTGCAAAGTCTACATCAGCGGTGTTCTCAACCAACATACGACGATCCCAAACGAGACGTGCATGACATGACCTTTTAGGGCAGATGGGAACCGACGGCACGGGGCGGGGAACTTACGAGGTGCATGCTGGGCCTTGGTTTCCCGGCGGGAGTAGCGGCCATTGGAATTCAGTTCTTCACCGTCGGAGTCGGAGCCAGGGCAGTCGTGGTGGAGATGTGGCATTGTATCTGCGCGTTGGGGCGCGCTGAAGGTAGTGGTTTGGGAGAGGTCTTCGTGGGAGATACGGCGGACTGATCTTGTCAACATATGCGAGCGGTCATTTGGGACGATATGTGATCTTACTGTTCGTGACCCCTGGTCCCCGATGATCAAGGTCAGAGTCATATCGCGGATCCAGTTTATTCCCGGGATTGGTCGAATGCGGTCCATAGTTCATAGATCCTTGACTAGCACGATGGTCTCGGTCGGAATCTACAGTCGGATCGAGTTTGTTCGCAGCATTTGTGTGATGAGGTCCGTGGTTTGTCGATTCGTGGCCGCCGTATTCGGTGCTTTGTGTGCCATCTGGATACTTACTATGGACGTGGTGAGAACGATGGTCGCGGTCGGAGTCAACGCGAGGGTCAAGTTTATTGGCAATGTTGGTATGATGTGGCCCGTAGTTAGTAGAGTTGTGTTGGGTTCCACGATGATCAGTATCAGAGTCGTAGCGAGGATCGAACTTGTTTGCTGCATTATTGTCATGAGGTCCGTAGTTGGTAGAGCCGGCTCCATTGAACTGTGCGGGTGCGGCGCGATGACCTGGAACGTCAACGTAAGAGAAGGACCTCAAGATAAGTACGTGAGAGAATGGTGCTGTCGTCATAAATATAGATATGGATATATTGCAGTGCTCCCGTTTCCAACTATCTCCTCATACCCAGATCAGAATCCACCCTCGGATCAACCTGATTCCCGGCATTCGTCGAATGCGGGCCGAAGTTCGTGGAGCCCTGCACCGTCCCCCTATGATCAACATCGGAATCAAATCGCGGGTCAAGCTTGTTGCCAACGTTGGTATCATGTGGTCCGTAATTCGTCGAGCCCTGCACCGTTCCGCGGTGATCGGTATCAGAATCAAATCGCGGGTCGACCTTGTTGCCAACATTCGTCGCATGCGGTCCGTAGTTGGTCGAGCCCTGCACCGTTCCGCGGTGATCGGTATCGGAATCAAATCGCGGGTCAAGCTTGTTGCCAACATTCGTCGCATGTGGTCCGTAGTTGGTCGAGCCCTGCACTGTTCCCCGGTGATCGGTATCGGAGTCAAATCGAGGATCAACCTTATTCCCCACATTCGTCGAATGTGGTCCGTAGTTGGTCGAGCCCTGCACCGTCCCGCGGTGATCAACATCAGAATCAAATCGCGGGTCGATCTTGTTGCCAACATTCGTCGCATGCGGTCCGTAGTTCGTCGAGACGGGAGGCGCGGATTCGCCCTGTGCCGCTCGGTTCACACGCTCGCGGCCGGTGTCAACAGGTGTGACGCCCGCGCCGGTACCGTGGTAGTGGCCGTGCTCCATCTCGTCGACGCCGCGGGCTGCGACGTTTTGGTTGCGGGCGGCGGCTTCGTGGTCGCCGGTTGCCGAGTCGACGGCTGCGTTTACGTTGCCGCGGATGGCTTCGCCGGTGCCCTGGGATATGTTAATATACGGACAACTTCTGCAACCCAGAACTGAAAGTGCTAAGGGATGTCCTGCAGGATCTCGAAACTTACGTGGACAAGGCCAACGCCTTTCCTAATAGCTCCGCCGATTCCGCTGCCAGAGTTTGTTCCAGAACTGGACATTGTGAACGTGTGTCTGTAGGAATAGAATAAAAGTATGTCGAAAAGTACTGAACAATCGATCGTAGGTGTTCAGGAAGGTGAGGTAGAGTCTGGAATGTAGGAGGGATGGAAATAAAGTTGCGAAACTGGGAGACGGAGATATATAAACATGACGCAATTGCATTTCCCAAACCGGGCATCTGCCACTTCCATGGGTCGTTTACCAATACCGAAGTCGTGGTGGATGGCAATTGCAAGGACTGACATCACCGCCGATGATCCCGAGCCCCACGTTGCAGATCTCGCTAAGCTACATCCCTGCACGATCTCGACTTCGTGCGAAACCGTCGAAGCCTGCGGTCGCAACTCTGGAGACACCAGCTCATATACATTAAGCCAATGAAAGGAAATTGCGTTCAACAGTTTCATTTGTTTATATCCATGCCCGTAAGCATCTATCCGTATGAAGCATTCCCCCATTGCGACACCCGCGTACACCATGAACCCTCACAGTCACCATTTCTAAGTCTCTCGAGGCTGGAAATAGACTCGAACTCTACACCTTGCCGGCCGTATAGAAGTCGTCGAGACCGGTCTTGATCCTTGTGGACATGGTCTTCTCGCCTGAGAACCAAATCAGTAATTATCATATGCAAGATGATGGGAAACATACCTTCGCGAACCCAAACACGCGGCTTCACGATGTTAGCAAACGTTCGAAGGGATTTAGACAAGTGTGCACCAGCGTTCAAAAACGCATAAGAGCAGCAGGATTGTCACATGATTCAGGGAACACGTACATCGTAGTACTTCTTGTTTGGCTATCGCATAAAGTTAGCGTGTATCTCAGGCAATTTGTACTTGGAGACTCACCTTGTCATCTCCATCAGGATTGCCCACTTTCCGACGGGTTAGCATTACGAACAGCAGGTACGGTAAGAAGTTAGACCCCGGAGTAGCTCACTACAAGCGGTTAGCAAAGATTCCAAATCACTGTTTGTACCACCTCAACTCACCCTTGCGTTGCGATGTACTTGGCCTTGGACTGTACATAGTCCCTGATTCCAGTAAGGTAGGCCCACTGCAAGTCCGTATCCAAGTTGACCTTGACCACACCTGCTGACGTCAGTATGTTGCATGCCATCGGTAATGGAAACACCTACCGTAGGTGATGGCCTCGCGGAAGTCCTCCACGCTGGATCCAGAACCTAGAAATCGTCAGTATGCTTTGAGAAAGCCATAGGACTGACTTGCCTCCGTGGAAGACCAAGAAGACTGGCTTGTCGTCCTTGGCGTTCGTCTTCTCCTTGACGTAGGCCTGGTGCTTCTGGAGCAGCTGGGGCTGGAGCTTGACGTTTCCGGCTGGAGTTAAAGTTAGTCTATGTTCGAGTAATTCGGCCTCATTAGCTTACGCTTGTAGACACCGTGGACGTTTCCGAAACCGGCGGCGATGCTGAAGTACGGGCTGATGGGCGACAGTGTCTGGTAGATGTTCAGAATGTCCTCGGGTTGGCTGTGATCGTCAGCAGATGGTCGAATGGTCCAGGAGTTGAATCGTACGTGTACAGAGAGTTGTTGTCGACAGAGGTGTTGTCGACACCGTCCTCCTCTCCTCCGGTGATACCTGATACATGTTAATCACACTCTAGAGAGTTAAGATGGAAACGACCTACCAATCTCCATCTCCAACCATTGCTTCTGTTACGAGTTAGCAAAGCGATCCAGAACGTGTCTTCATGTTTACTCACCATGGGCGCAGCGCGCTTGAGGTACTTGGCGGTCGTGCTGACATTCTCCTCGACTGATTCCTCAGACAAGTCGATCATGTGGCTCGAGAAGAGGGGCTCGTTGTGCTCCTTGAAGTATGCCTCATCGGCATCCAACATACCATCCAACCTGGAACCATTAGCACCGTCACCGCCAAATTCGCGTAGTAGGCTTGCTCACCATGGCAACAACTTCTTTGCGCAGTGGTCGGTGTGCTGGTAGGTCGACGTTAGCATCGTGAAGTCCCTCATCTTGTCTGGGTGCCCTTACAAGAACGACGGGGATGCCGTAGGCCGGAGCGATGGCGCGGATGTAGTGGGCGGCAGCAATGGCTGTGGATGCGATTAGGGAATGCGGAAGACTGGTGTTTGGCTCGGCGGAACGTACCACCCTGGATCGATGCGAATTGGTCCTTGTTGTCGACTCCCTTGCCTATGTCCAAGTAAGCACTGCTCGAATATAACCACCCCCAATTGCCTCGTTGTGTGGTGTGGCGTGGTGTGTGTTTGCGACCGAGGGGTACACGGAAGTCGGAAACTCGCGGCACTGTGGAGGTGGCGGTGGGATGGGACGGTGGACTGACCGGCGAAGTAAGCGGCACCTCCCTGGCTGGTCTGGAGGATGATGGGGCTACCCTTGTCGCGGGCGGCCTCGAGCGCTGAAGCGTGTCAGTCAATGCTTGGTGGAGGCGCAAAGGAGTTCCTCTTACAAGCTACGACGGTGGAGGACGAGGTAACCTGGTCTCGTTAGGATCATGTCCCGGTATTCGAACTGGCGGGAGACTTGCGTTGACAGCGGGGATGGCATCTGGCGGAAGGTATCCATGTCAGCACAGCTCGGTGGTGTATGGGTCTGCTTGGGTGTACGTACAGCCCTCCTTCTGGGCGTGCTTGAAGAGCGCGTACACATCGTCGCCGACGATGACACCGGTCTTGCGGCTGAGGACGTCTTTGGCACCCATTGTGTCGGTAGTGTTCGGATTGGGGAAGTGTGGAGGGTGGGATTCGGGATCGGTTGACTTTTGCGAAGTCAGTGGTGGAGTGGTCGCGGACCGGGGGGCAGTAAGGTGAAGATATTTATCGGGACTGGCGGATTATGAGGTAATAGGGTTGGGCTGGGCGAGTGTTGGGAAGAAGAAAGCTCGAGGTGGGGTAATTCAGTGGCTCAGCTGCACGGGTAGTGGGGTCACAACCGGGCCGACGCCGACTTATCGTCTCTCCAAGCCACAAAGAAGCAAGCAGAGGCAGCTGGTGTGGGAAATGGCTCCGGCTGGGCCTGATACGTACCTGAATTGCGGGACCGGCGATTGGGAGGATACAGGTGAGAGGACAGTCCAAGGGCGGGAGCGTGCAATGGAAGAAAAGTCTGTCCGAGAGGTGACGTGATGGGGTGAGGTGAGCTTCCCGCTGTTTTAGGCTCTGGCAGTCTTGGAGCCTCTTGTCTTCACGGCCGCGCAGTCTGCTAGTCGAGGCCTCGTTCCCCCGCCCGATGCTGGGCCTGGGACTGCGCGTCGTCGCCCTGTCCGAGTCTGCCCGACGCCGCGCGCTGCAAACCCTCCTGTATTGCCGAGGAGCTTCACTGTCGAGTCTCGTGAGTGGTGGCAGTGTCCAATCACACGCGAGGATGCCGCCTGCGCAAGGCTGTCGTGCGTGCTCCCCCATGGACTTCACGGGATATCAGTGGGTGCACTTTTCCGGACCACGATACAGCCGACATATACATTTTTCGTACAAATATTTCTACAGCGGACCGAGGCATACCCTCGGATCTAGGCCTCTGTCTGCGTCGCTATCCACGGTGCAGTCACTCCTCCTTCTTCGCCCGAACGCGTATGTTCCGTACAAGGGGCTGCGCGGTGCCTGGGACCTGGATCTCCACCTTGAACGTGCCCAGTTGCTTCACGCGCGATGCATCGTCCTCGTCGTGCCCGGACACGAACCGCACGTCGTGCTCCGAGAGCAGCACGCGCGCCGCCTCGTCGTTGTGGGCCAGCGCCGCCTTGATCGTGGCAACAATGTCCGCCGTCGAGACGGAGCCGTAGATGCCATTCGCTGATGCCTTGGGCTTGCTGGCCATGGATGCGGCCATGAGGATATCCGCCGCCCCGGATGCGCCGGTTCCAGCCCGAGAGTCGGCCTTGTCGTGTTCGATGGGCTGGCGTGCGAAGTCGATCGTGGGTGTTACAAAGGTGTCGATGAGCTCCATGGATCGCTCCGCCTGCGCCGGTTAGCATGTAGATAGCCTGTCGTGATGGTGGAGCCTACGCTGAGCAGCTCGACCTCAATGGGCCGCACATAGTGCTGCTTAGGCACCGCAAAGTAGTCCTCTGTCTCCTCCACTTCCTCCAGCGACGCTTGCACGCCGTAGGTGGGATCGCGCTGCATGTCCGCGCCCTGCGCCTTCAACTTCTTCAATTGCTGGGCAGGTACGTAGTCGGCGATGCGCGAGGGAAACCATCGATTGCGCATCTGGGCCGGGTTGATTGGGATGAGAGAGCCTGCTCGCAGTTAGATGGCGCTCTCCTACGCAGCCTCGGCCATCCTCAGCCATCATACCTGCGCGTCCGAACCGGGGGACGTCCAGCAGCAGCTTGACGACGATGTTGCGCTCAGCTTCCCGCGCCGCCTTCGACTTGTTGCGCACCTGCTGCTGCGGCCGCCAGGCGTCGAAGCCCAGCCGCGTCACCCTCCGTATACATGCAGTGCACTGCGGGAGCAGCGAGGGTCTCACGGATGCTGCCATTGGTGTTGTGGAGGTCTTGCAGCCGTCTTCAAAAAAGTGCACGCACCGAGGAGGTTCCGAAACAGCATTAGCCTCGCAACCAACGCCAGATGGCGGACGACCGCGGGCCGCCGCCAACACCATCTCCAAGGAGACGTCAGACAATGGCGGCCTGCGGGAACGACTTGTTTGTCGCTGCTTGCCCTTGTCCTATATCCTCGCATCTGCACCCGCCGTGCCCTTCAAATGCTCTCCACGTCTGACGCCTTGCCAACACCCCTGGTACTACTACGCCCGTCCCCGCACCCGAGGTAACCGCAATACGCGATGCCAGAGAAACCTCTCACAATAGCCACCTATGCCGCCGGCGCCTCGCTCGCTGCCGTGACCCTCGTCTACGTCTTCGGCCCCACCTTTTTCCTCGACGATGAAGCCTCCAGCGGCCGCAAAAAGGGCGTCGTGGGGCTCACCAACACGGCCAACGACTGCTTCATCAATTCGATCCTGCAGGCGCTCGCAGGGCTGCCGGATCTGCGCATCTATCTTATAAGAGAGACGCACAGGCGGAAGCTCGACGGGCCGGAAGTCTACGATGTCGATTTGGAGCGCCTGAATCTGGAGAGCAAGCCAGTCAAGCCATGGAAGCTGGAGGGGCTGCAGAAGGGCCTGGTCACATATGCGATGAAAGACGTGCTGGACGGGCTCAATGAACGGCCGCTGTACAAGAAGACGATTTCTCCGCAGCCGTTTATTCGAGAACTGGAACGCGCCTTTGGTACGCGCATCAGCCGGCAACAGCAAGATGCCCAGGAATTCCTCCAGATCATCACCGAGCGCGTCTGCGATGAGTACCACGCCGGAGCGAAAGCACGGCGGCTGGCAAAGAAGAGCGGAATCACGATCGTCAATGGCGACACTGCTTCCGGGTCGGAAGAGATCGCCGAGCAGTTTGACATCACACCCGCAGAGGCATCGACAGTGAACCGTCAGGAGCCCAGTACGGATACGCCAGACGACCAGAACTCAATTGACGAAGAGGGCTTCCCCTTCGAAGGTCGGATCGAATCGCAGATTGAGTGTCTGACCTGCGGCTTCAAGCCCAAGCCGTCCGTGTCCACGTTCGTCACTCTGACCTTGAACGTGCCCCAGACCTCGTCGACCTCATTAAATAAGTGTCTCGATGGCATTTTCAAGGTGGAACACATTGATGACTTCAAATGCGACTACTGCCGTCTAGAACACGCACTACAAAGTAAGACTCAAGAACTTTTGCGGACCTCGGCTGCCGAAACGAAAGAGAAATTGGAGTCAGATATTGATCGGATACGAGAGGCCCTCGAGAAAGATCCCGAAACGGCTCCGAAGGACGTGGAGTTGCCTGATTTAAAGCACGCCCCGAAGCGCCGGATTGCTCGACACATGTACATTTCATCGTTCCCGAAAGTACTCGCCCTGCACCTTTCGCGGTCTGTGTTCGCAGTTGGAAGTGTTTCGACGAAGAACTTGGCGAAGGTATCGTTTCCAGAAACCCTCCCGCTCGGCGGCCTCCTAGACCGGAAGAACTACCGGTTACTGGGCATAGTCAGTCACAAGGGGAGCCACAACAGCGGCCACTACGAGTCCTTCCGTCGACAGGTACAGCCTATACCGTACTCTACCCCCAACTCATTCGGCACTGGAGGCGTTTATAGCGTTCACGGTAGCCCCATGCCATCTGCAGTACAAAGCCCGCGGATATCAGCAGCAAATGCCACAGGCGTCGATGACCGGTCCTCACCCATCCCCGCAACCCCAATACTGCCCTCGCCGTCTCTACGATCCCTCTCATCACTGTCATCAATGACTTCCCGCGGTAAGGCAGCTACACCCGCACCCACATCAGCCCCTCGCGACGAAGAGTCGCCGATCCGACCGCCATCTTCCTCTCTCTCGTCCGTGTCACGACCGAAGAGCGTAAAGTCGTTACGGCAAAAGGCTGCGACCATGACAGAGACTATCACGGAGGCGAATCCATTGAAGAAGAAGAGTAAGCGGACGACGAATCGCTGGTGGCGCATCAGCGATGAAAAGGTTAAGGAGAGCAAGACCAGCGAGGTGTTGAGTATGCAGAAGGAGGTATATCTACTCTTTTACGAATTGGATAGACGAACCGATGTCGAGAGATAGATCGCTTTCCTACTTGCTTGCTTCCATCACGAGGCGTTTGTTTGCATCATATTCCCGATCGATTGGAGGCCTTTTGAACTCGGTGCATTGGATTCGGTAGCATACACGATAGACTCGCGCACGCGGAATATGCGTAGAGCGTTGCGCCTAGACGAGGTCGCGCTAGATTTATCAGCAATGAAACGATTGGTCGGTACAGACCGACATACCCCACGACAACGTACATGCAGTCCGTATCTGTCAAGCCTCCACAGCCTGATGCAACGTGTATGCTCATGCTACTTTATGGTAGCAATACCCCGCTTCGTGATCGTCTAGTGGGTGTGGATCTTTTGCCTTGTTGAGCCTTTACTATCAGGTAGCTGCGGTGTACAAGAAGAGAGCTTTACGCCTGCTAGATCTCTACGCTGATTCGATCCAATAAAACCCAGGACATACGTCTGTAGTGGAGGCAACAGATCCCCGTGGAAATCAACTCCACCCTGCAAAATCCAACCACAACCCCAAAACCCAAAAGGACCCGCTCAAGCGTAAACTAACCCACTCCATCTCCCACCCTGGAACCGCAAACATGCCACCTCCTCCAGCAGATCATTCCGAAGACACAACCTTCACACAACCCCCCGCAAAACACATCTTCACCACCGCCCCCCACATCCTCATCATCGGCGCCGGCTCCCGCGGCACCGCCTACGCCGAAGCAGCGCTCGCCAGCTCCAACAGCGTCATCGCCGCCATATGCGAGCCCATCGCTCACAAACGCACAGCCTTTGGCCGCAAATTCATCTGGCGCGATACCAACACACCGCAGCCGCACCAGCAATTCTCGGACTGGAGAACATGGGTGGCGTATGAGAATCAGAGAAGAGATAGGGAGGGGAATGGGGAAGAGGTGGAGAGAGGCGTCGACGCAGTGTTTGTTTGCGTGCTGGATGAAATGCATGAGGAGGTTGTGTGTGGGATTGCGGGGCTGGAACTGCATGTTTGCTGCGAGAAGCCGCTTTCCACGAGCCTTCGCGGCTGTATTAATATTTGGCGAGCGTTGAAGGGGGTTGGCGGGATGGCTTGGTCCGAGATCTTGTCGGAGGTGGCAGCGAGTGGGCATACGAAATTACCTGTGCGGGACTCGAATCGCAAAGAGAGGATTTTTGGTATATGTCATGTGCTACGGTATAGCCCGCATAATATGCTGCTGAGGCAGTTGCTGCGGGAGAAGGAGGTTGTGGGGGAGGTGCTGAGTATGGAGCATGTGGAGCCGGTAGGGTGGTGGCATTTTTCTGTGAGTCTTCCTTTGCCACTGAAGTGTTTGGATTGGTGTTGATGTTGAAAAGCACAGCTATGTTCGTGGCAACTGGAGGAAGGAGTCCACGACTGGACCGAGCCTGTTGACGAAGTCTTGTCATGATATCGATTTCATTATGTGGTTGCTTTGCTCTCCGCCTCCGAACGCTGGTACGTTGGACCGCACTCTGCGAGATGAATCGCAGCCTGAAAACATTCATGCGGAGCAACGACCTCCTAAACCACATAACAGGCTCCATCGCTAACTAGAGCCAGCTACCACAAAACCCCACCTCCCCACCTCCATAACCTCAACTGGTTCCCTAAAATACTTCCGCAAATCCCGCAAACCCGCCGCCGCTGGCACCGCTACAAACTGCCTCTCCTGCCCCATCGAAGAGTCCTGCATTTACAGCGCGAAGAAAATCTATCTTGAGAGGCAGCTTGAGAACGGCAACACCGGATGGCCCGTTAACATCGTCAACCCGGAAATCGAAGATATCTACAAGACAACAGGCAAGGAAGCTGCAGCAAAGCATCTTCTCTGCGACCTTGGCGAAGACTACCCAGCAGATACGCCACCCGAAGTGGTGGAGAAAAGGAACTGGTTCGGTCGCTGTGTCTGGGAGGCGGACAACAACGTCTGCGATGACCAATGCGTTACAATAACCTGGGACGACGACCCCCTGCCAAGTTCAGCCTCGGACGGTTCTACACTCACCCACCGCACCGCCAAAACAGCCCAATTCCACATGATCGCCTTCACAGAGAAGCAATGTGAGCGACGCGGCAGAATCTACGGTACCAAGGGGGAAATCGAGTACGACAGCACGACTATCAGAGTGCACGACTTTGCCAGCGGTCATACGACTGTCTACAAGCCCCATTTGGCAGCTGGAGGGCATGGTGGTGGGGATGAGGGGCTGGTGAGACAGTTCCTTGGGGCGGTGAATGCGGTGAATGAAGGTATGGGCGTGCAGGAGGCCCAGAGAGAGTGGCTGGGGTGTGATCTTGATGAGGCGTTTAGAAGTCATGCCGTTGTGTTTGCGGCGGAGGAGGCGAGGGTTAAGAAGAATGTGGTGAAGTGGGCGGAGTGGTGGACGTGGAATGTTCAGGGGCGGCTACGTTGGCCCGGGGCCCTATCGGCTGATGGTTGACGGGAAAGGGACTTGGACTATAAGGACTTGCGATGCAGTAGCAGGCCAATGCGAGTGGTATCATATCGGGTCTCTTGCTGCAGTTCGGTGTATCACGACATTCGAGGCTCGAGTACTGCATCTGGCTGACCATCCCGCCCCAATTTCTCGGGCATCAAAGCACAAGCCCCTCCGCCGAGCGTCATTAACGAAGCTGGGCGCGTACGGCACAGCACAGCGTTGACACCCGAGCACATGAGGCTCCATCTGAAACCACCTTGATAGATGTAGCGATGCGCCCACCCTCACCCTACGATCAGGCGTTCATCGCATACCCAAGACGTCCCGCAAACGGTCTCCCGTTCGGTCTCTTAACGGCATTTCCTTCTTCCAGAAGAGGCCGGACACTCGGAGCGTCAGACTCGTCGATCCGGGCGCGTACGGACAGCATTGACCGTGGAGAAGTTTGCGAGATGACGATGCCATGCGATGCGACCACCCGCCGAAGCCCACTGCACGATAAACCGTTCGCCCGCATCCGGGCAATTTGCTGCCATTCTATTTCCCTCTTCGGTGGTAGCGCATCCGGTTTTGGGCTATTTTGGTCTATATTCTGCAGTGCTAATGAAACCTAATAGCTCCTGTTTGGGATGTCGGCGCTTAACCAGGGGTGTTTGACAGCGACACATGGCAGCATGAGGCTCTACGGACATTATTTCCAGCCCCGCGCGAGGAAAGCTGGGTAGCTTGGTAGCCCTATGCTCCGACGAGCTCCCGGGCGCAACGTCTGGACAGATGTCGGCGCTTCGAAGCCGTCTGGTACCATCCAATCGCAACCGCGCATCTTGCTCCGATCGCAAGACCGCAAGACGGCCGCGCGATCGTCGAGCGCAAACTGACGTTCGGGGGGTGTCCAAGGGCACTGCGTACTCGTACTCGCCCGGCGAGCGCATAACGGCGCGAGGGTAATGAGGCAGACGGGCGCAAAAGTGGGCGGGGCCGCAGACCCCGAGCGCAACGCGTGCACGACGCGCCGTCCGCTTGAGGGGATTCAGAGCGTGTTATAGTCGTGAATTGTGGACGTCGTTGTCGAACTCGCCCTCTGTGAGTCACCTTTGTCGGTCTGCGAGGCCATGCACGAGAAGCTTGGGAAACGAAACTTTGCGGTGTCGTGGTCCAATCGCCAGGGTGAAGGTCGATGACTCTTCACGGCTGCAGGACAAGGGTGCGATGGACACGTCGGCGCGGGGGACTTGGGACGGGAGCGCGGCGGAATGGCTGTATAGACCGGTTCGAAGGCAGTTGGGACGTTTCAAAGGGGTGCCATTGGATGAGCGATTCCGTACGGCTTACCTGCGTGGACAGGGCGTGTGCGGCCATGACAGGGCTGGCCCCACGTTGCGGGACTGGACCGGGCGCTAACACTGAACCTCGACATCCAACCACCAACCTTCACGTCAACGAGCCCGCTCAAACTGCCGCTCGCGCCTACATTCCTCGCCCACTGTGCCACAGCATGAACAGCAGCGGCGCCACTACTCCCCCCCGGTTTCAACTTAGCCAACCGCCCCAATACGCAGCGCTACGCCGTACTCTTGCCTCTTCGGTATAGATCGCTCTGCAACCTCAGTCCACGCAGCCATTCAGCGCCCGCACGGCGGGGGCCCAGGCCCGAAGCAGCACGCACCTCTGTCCAAAATAGACGGCTTGCCGAACAGCTAGACATGTTCTGCGTCTGCGGTACTCGCCCACCAGCCGCTTGTTTCAGTGCACAGTGTAGGCCAGACTGATACAACCGCGTTGCCGCTGTATGACTATGCCTTCTCCACACCCAGTCTCTTGGGGCCCTCGCTGGATCGTGTTTCAGAATGTTTTAGCGCTAGCGTCGCGATCGGGACGACGCGTTCGTCGGAGCCAGTCGTTGTGTCGGCTTCATGCTGCGAAGTACAAGAACCCGAGGCTTCGCCGCACAACCACAGCTCACTCCCATCAGTTCATCAATCGGTTTTGCTGCACTGCCTGGTTGCAGACCCAACGAGTTTCCTTTCTTTCCCTTCTCTGCTTCTTGTCCATAGATCCTCGGAGCTGGCCTCTACCTAATTCCTATTCCTAATCTCTTGTCTCTCATCACGCGTAAGCCATTGGGTCTCGCTCGCTGTTGCGCACTGATTCTTACTCCGTCCAGTCTGGTAGCATTCACATTCATCATGTTCCGCCAAACCACCCCACCAACCACCTCCTTCAACTACCTGCCTGGCAGTGTTGGCTCCATTTCGGACGGCGCCTTTTGCTCACAGGGTGCCTCACCTGCCGATTCCGCCTACACCGCCAACACTACCCCTCCTCGGTCACCCATCAGGCAACATGGACCACTCCTCCTCCCCAAGGTCCGGACGCAGGACCAGATCGCTGAACCCACTGGTGGCCCGGTTAGACATCGCCGGACGACGTCTACCCACAGCATGGGCTATGGCTCTTCCTACGGCCCTTACTCGCGCCCCACCTCTATGATGCGGAGGGGATCAAGCCCGTTTGCACAGCACGCCGCCAACAGCAACCTCAACTCGCCCATTTCAACATCATCATACGACTTGGGTATCACCTCCACCCTTAATTCGCCCATTACCTTCCATGCGGAGCCCCGTCGCGCGTCCATTGCCGCTCATGGCCGGTCTCGGTCATCAAACAGTGTGCACAGACACGCCCGCTCTGGCTCTGCCGGCAGCATCGACGAGAACGTCATCACTCGCTTCGGCTTCCCTACCTACCGCAACATTCCCTCCTACGTCACCTCAAGCGCGGCTCAGCCTAGCCAAAACCTCGTCACCTCGCTCCCGACATCCTTCCCCCAAGTCCAGGACATCTCCTACGCCACCGCTCCTTCCCAGGACTACAGCTTCTCTGAGTTCGAGCCCGCCCCGGCAGTCCAATACCCCTTCTCCGAGGTCAGCATCGACAGCTTTCCGACAATCCCCACCTCGTCTCTCCTTGACTACCTTACCTCGCCCAACCCTTCCCCGGCCCTAGTTCGCCGCGTCACCAGCGCCCCGCGCGGTATTCACAACCACTTCTGGTGGGACGTCCGCAATCTCCGCAGCTGGACCGACTTCAACATCTCCACCATCACCGCCCTCCCCTCCGTCCTCCCCCTCCTCGAAATTCCCATCTCATCCAACTACCTCCCAGAACCCCCACGCCAGAACCTCCAGCCCGAGAACGAACCAGCCCTCCAGGATGTCTGCGCAAACTACTACGCAACCAAAGTCAATGCCGCGCTCAAGATCGCCCAGGGAAGCACACACATGATGATGCGCCCTATCAAGGCCGTCACAGGCGTCCGACAGCAACCCGAGTTCGTCTCCAGCTACCCATCCGACTACGAGAAGACCATCTATGGCGATAGCCGCGGCCGCGTCGTCGGTCTCGTCAAGTGTTACGACCAGTGGAACACGGGCATGCGCGGCGAGTCGCCCCCAAAGCAGGTCCTCTACCTGCAAGGCCTCGCGCACCTCCACCGCGTCATGCGCGAACACGGCTGCCGCTACGGCTTCATCATGACGGAAATCGAGCTCCTCTGCGTGCGCTGCGGTGGCCCTTCGTCCGCGCTCTCCTCTGACCCCACCATCGTCAACGCGCAAACTGGCGTCCCCATCTTTGGGTACCTCGAGGTCAGCGCGCCCATCAGCCTCTCCACGCACGGCCTTGACCCCCACACTGGCAACGTCCAAATGACGGCCGGCATCGCGCTGTGGTACCTCCACATGCTGGCCAAGGAGAACCCATTCGAGGGCATGGGCACCTGGCGCATGGAGGTTGGCGGGCCCGCGGCGTTGACTCGTCAGAATTGCCTGGAGAAGGATGCGTGGATCCCGAAGCCGCAGATGGGGGAGAAGCGGGAGGCGAAGAGGGTGCGGGGCTGGGTGTTGCCCGAGGAGCCGTTGAGTAAGCGAGAGTGTGGGCGCGGCAAGAGGAAGGGGGGCGCCTAGGGAGCTGGTGCTTCTTTGGGTGCGATAATGTGTTTGGGCTTATGTGCTCGAGAGTCTTTCTTTTGCATGAATGGCTGCTGGGTCGGTCATTGGGCGTCTTTGGTTTGAGCATTGAAGGCGCGGTTCGTTCGCTTTGGGCATTTTTAGGTGTTTTTTTACATAGCATTTACAGGCTTTGGTGCCTTTGTTCGATATTGATAATCTACACATTCACTCTATCTATTCTTTCCACTGTTGAAGATTGAGATTTGAAGACAATGGTGCTCAACTTGATGAGTCCTGGCGCTTGTTGTTTTGTTCTCTTTGTTATTCCACGCTGTGTCGCGACGAGAAAGGGCTCCGTAGCTCTGGCTGCTAGACTGTAATCCTCTGCTGTGAACCAGCTGATATGGTCATGATGCAGGGCAGATGGGTACTATCATGATATGCTTGGGGGTGGGAGCTGGCGTTTGGAGATTAGCGAAGAGGTCGTGGTGATGGTGATGAGCAGTGCTGATTGATGCGCGTGCGTTTGTAGGTTTATTTATAGATACACTACTTGTCTCGCAAGTATTTCTCTTTTCACGCTACTGAAATAAGGAGCGCGGTTTTGTCTAACAAAGCAGTCGATTGCAGCCGTAGAACGCGCTTCTCGGAGCACACGTGGTCGACATATGCCGGAAGAACGCAAGGCGAGACAGTGGGTACCATTGTTCATCATCCAGATGCTGTTGATACTGCCGTTGATGACTGTATGTGGCAGCAAGGCTTGCGTAAAAGGTCGGTATTGGAGGATGACTGCTTGAAATAAAGCTCTAATCCTTGGTAGCGATCAGTAACGATGCGGGCACGGTTGACGGAGATTGCTCTGGTATACACCACCATCACTTGCGACTGCCCATCCCTCTGGCTGAAACAAGGGCGACGAGATATTGAAGAGAATCATCCGACTGATTCCGGACCACTATCATTCAACCGAATCGGCCCCTGTCGTAGGGAGTGCCGTACCGGATGAGCAATCGAGCCACTCTCGCCAGCTCAATAGACTCCATCCTATGTTTGGACAGCCCCCCAACCAGTTCGCCAAAGGTTCTCCAGAACTCGTCCCTCAGGTGGTCAGCATTAGCAAATAATTTCTATCCGTCCGGGCCCATGCTGCCCAGGGCATTATCCAGTGCGTATAGCGCGAAGCCAAACGGCTAGAAGCTTGCCTCAGCCCAGTCTACGACACCTGTGATTCTGCCGCTTGCGGGATCAACTAGGATATTCATCTCGTTAAGATCGCCGTGGGTGAGGACCACTGGATGCTCCCTAGAACGGACCATGGAAAGAATGCCCTGTACTTGAGCGACGGACGACTTGAAGCGGGATGGTAGGTTGTCTGAGAGGTATCGGAATACGACGGCACATTCGTCAACAGTAGTAGAGGCTTGGGCCGGATCTGTTGACCTTCCGCTCAGCTAGGATTGTGCAAGAGACTTGTTTCTAGGAGACATGTTAGTAAGCTTAAAACCCAGGAAGTAGATAGTATCAACGAATTTCGCCAGACTGTTCACGCTAGCCAGATAGAGTGGCAAAGACTCAACCAGAGAGCCGCGTATGTACATGTAGCTGTTTCCCGAGAGATGGCCTATCAGATACGTAGCGAGCGCGGTTGCTTCTACTTTCAGATAGCACTAGATGTTGATAATCTCACGCACAGATGGCTGAAGAAAGGTTCTTTCACACAAAGCACTCACATCATCCACGCACAGTTGGCTAAAGAAAGGTTCTTTCACACAAAAGAGCACTAACATCATCTCTTTGAGCCAGTGTCTATTAAGTAAGACTCATCGCAACTTACACTCTTTCTCAACATATACCACTTGTCCCTCCCTTTACCGTGCGACCCAAGTTAACTCTCTAGCCTAAGATGTTGTCAATCGAACTGACCACGGTCAGTGACATGAAACAGGAGTATTTCGGCACAACCGACATCATAGGAACCTTAGATGCGATGAGTGCGAGAAGAGCATCGAGCAAGGCTCGCATCGAGCTCTCGGGTCTAGCATACGATAAGAGTTTGTTTCCGTATGAAGCGCAAGGACCCTTCGAGACGCCGCTACCCACGCTAGCTGAAATTTCTGCTCAAATTGCCGCCGAAATCGCCAAAGGCAGTCTCAGCCAATCTGAATTCGGTCACGATGTCCGTATGGGACCTTATAGAGTGAAAATCAGCCCTGACACAGATGTCATGCAGGTAAGTTGCCCCACTTTCTAGCGATCTCATTTTTGACGTACCAGTAGGAAGCTGAGAATCTCATTTACCTGGAGAGGAATTCGAGCGTGCGAATTCCTAAGCTGTATGCCGCTTTCGCGAGCCAGGACGCCGATCCATGTAGTCTCAACGAGCCGAATGAAGCCCAGACGACCTCTACAGGTGACGACAAGAAGAAAACCATGTACTACTATGCTATTGTGGAACACATCGAAGGATGCTCCTTTCGCGATATTATGGACGAGATTGAGGAATCGAAGAACTGCCTACCAGCTTGGAAGATTTCCGAACTAGTTGGAGAGCAATTGCGGAAGCTTCGAAGTGTACCAGCCGAGCACCCAGAACTCTATGGCCGTGTCGGGGGCAAACCATTTACCACCAACTGGTCGTTCCGGTGTCCTCCAGCCCCGGACTATAACGACTATGGCCCTTTCGATTACGAAACTTTAGTCGACAGACTCGACCACAGTGGGAAAATAAATTACGTCATGGTGAATGATGAAATTGATCCCTGGGACAGGATGCTGTATCAGAAAGCGAAATCCGTCTTAATTGATAACCTGGATCCAGACGATCGCCGACCTGTACTAACACTTATGGAAGTGGGACAGCATAACATTACTGTCAAACCTGTTCGAGACAAGACGGGTAACATTGTTGATATATCAGAGGTTGTGTTCACCGAATGGCAGGGCATGTGTTGGATGCCTGCCTGGTTTGATGCTGCGTATTATCAACACCTTACGCGGTCACGTTCAAACATAGACTGTTGCAGCGCACATATAGTCCTCCAGGCCATGGGTCACGTTAGTATTGTCCCAGTGCTCTTTTATGAGTATTGTGCATTCAAAGCACTGTGGCTATTGTAGCAACCTTTCGTAGGACAGCATGGACGCTCGATTTTTGGATGAGTTAGTTAAGTTGCTACCAATATCTATTTATTACCGCGTTAATTTCCATCCCTGGGTCAAGAAGCGCAACCTGTGTCAAGACACTTCTGTGATTCGGACTTTCGGCATCTCCCTACCACAAGTATTTCGTGCTTTATCTATGTAACTTTAAGGAATAGAGTTTACTGTGCGCTCAACAATACCTCTAAATCTTACCAATGAAGCTATCGCTAAGAGCCATGGGCGAAAACACTTGGACGGTAGTATAGTATTGTCTAGTCAGCAAGGGTGACTTCTAAATTTTTACGCATACTTACATAACCCCAAAGGGATAACAAGCAAGCTTCGTGCTTAGTACTGCAACGCTAAACTGAATGCTTCATATAGATAGTAGAGGAGAATATTAGTCTGCAAGGGGCTTTGGTAGGACAACATTGCAAGTAAGAGATTCGTTGATTGTACAACCGCGTCTTGTAAAGACGGAAAGATAATCTACATAGACGCACGACTATTCGTATAGATGCCTCCCTACCCCCTAAGTCTGTGGGGCTGAACTCTCTTCCGAGTGAGTGACATCGGGAAACTTCGTATCGGCGATCAGGTACTCAATCACGCGGTTACACCAAACCTCTTTGTCTTTCTTATACTCCTGCTCAATCCGGTCTCGCAGAGCTTGAAACTGAAGTCGATGCATTGATCCGACCACTCGAAATCCTTTCCATTTTTTGACTGTGCTGTCGCAGTGGGATACGATTATTTCACCATTGCCGTAAATCTTATCGAATCGAGCCGATCCAGTCTTGATCTTCCCACTAACGTGGAGCATCAGGAATGCCGTTCCATATAAGTGGTGTTTGCCGATGTACAACAGTCGCGTGTTTGTGGAGCGAGCATCAGCCATAGCTGAAATTCGGAAGCGGCTTGCTACGGAACAGCGAGGAGGTAGATGGATTGTCGAAGTGTTGGTCGTAGTAAGAGATTGGTGTGTTCAGGAACAATTGTCAATGTAACAACTAGGCGCGTGATGTTGTCCAGATGGGTGCGGTACTTCGGCTGTTTGGCGACTGAGTTTGTCCAGATGGGTGCGGTACTTCGGCTGTTTGGCGATTGAGCTTGTGGTCTCCTTCTCCCAGATGTGGAATATCTCAATAGAAATGGAACTTCAGTTGTGTCGTGATCAGCTGTAAAAGCTGATTTCAGAGATAAAAAGACGTGGGCAAGACTTTGTTTAAGATGTGCTCCGATTCTTTGTCTCAGCGGGGTTGTGTTTGTGTCTTGTCATGAGTCCGGGAGTTTCTAGAGGCTCCAAGAGAACTTCTGTTTTACAGGCAAACACTGAAACAAACTGGGTAGCTGCATTGCTGTAGGAGTCTTTCATGAAGCTGAATCAAACTGGGTAGCTGCATTGCTGTAGGAGTCTTTCATGCGACCGTGTCTTACGGAACAAATTCCGTAACCCGGTGTCTTTGGTTGGTGTCACTTTGAAGTGTCAAGTCTCACTTCAGAAATGCGTAGTCACCATCCTGCCACACTTCGAAAGTACCTGCTCAGCGGTCACTTGATTTCAAAGTTTCCATGCCGGAAACTCATGGGAATATTCCTTGGTTTCATTCCTACCACTGAGCTTCGTAACACTGATGTCAGTGCTGCAATTGGAGATCTTACGATAATGCACATCACTCCAATCCTCCCACTAGTTAGCATGCCGAGGGAAGGCGTCCTTGAATATATGAATCCCTCATCTCCAGCACTCTCTTTTCCTTGAAGCACTATTCAGATCTACACTTGGGTACTGAAAACCTTCAAAGTGCTTCGCTAGGTGCTCCCGCATGCTTCTGCTAATTTGGACTGTTGCTTTGGCCACATAATTTACTGTCAGATCGTCATATACACGTTTCCTAGGTACCTGAAAGAGACTGGGAGAGCAGTCATGTGTGAATGGAGGCTGTAGTTTAAGAAATGCGAGAGGTGTTCGCATAAAATTGAGTGCCACTGAACATAGCAGTGAAGATGATGACCATTATCCGCATTGGGCTTGTCGGCGAGGATCGAGGAGAGGATAGTGGGCAGGCTTGATTTGACGGTAGTGCACATCTTGGTCTCACGGGAAACCGGACAACCTTGCCAAGGATCTAGTAGTATTGGACGCCTACGCACATCAAGTAGTAATTAGTGAAAGTAGCTTTTCCCAGAAAGGTTCGTTTCTTATCTGTACTATCTAAAAAGAATACAATCTCGTACGCTACCAAAGCACCATGACCGCGCGCTTCCTTCAGTCCAAGTAATAGTTTGAACCAAAATCCGCCAGACCCTCGTCAGATCCTAGCTGCTCAAGTCGTATACATGAACCGCGGGTTGAACTCTCCCATCTCATTAATCTCCTCCTCCGTCTTTCCCTCCATCCTCCAATCCTCCGCACCACTAATCTTCCGCGCATTCTGTTTCTTATACCAAAAGTGAAGCGTGGTATATATACATATAGCCATGACAAGCAACGCGATCGTAGCGCCATAGCCAGGATAGTACTCCGGTGCGTCGCCCGCACCGTAGAGAAACGGCGCCGCAACACCCGCCGAGTTACCAATGGTAATCTGCATGCCGCTGGAAAAGGCGCGTTTCCCGTAGCGTGGGTTGTTGACGTTAATCCACGTCATAGCGGCTCCCGTTGCTGTCCACAGACCCATGGCGACGACGAAGCAGCCCGCAAAGCTCAACCCGACGTTAGCGTTTGCGATGAGGAAGATGTACCCCACGATGCAGACGCAGAATCCGCCGACGACAAAGATGCCTCGTTGCTGCAAGCGGTCGCTATACCAAGCCCCGAACACGTAGACGGCGAAGCCAGAGAAGTAGACGGGTATAGTTAACGCCTGTACGGTCTGGGAGCTCCATCCATTGCCCATGCCGCCGATGATGGTAGGGAGGAAGACGCTGAAGCTGTAGAGCATGCCGAGGCCTGCGAACATGCCGATGCACATGGCCCAGGTCTTCCAGTCCTTTGCACCAGCGATGACGTCTTCTTTGAGCAGCCGCTGCCCTTGCGTCGTTTGTCCGACTTCGGCTTGGCGCAGCAGGACCATGTTTTGGCGGTCTTCTTCGCTAAGAAAACTAGCCGTTTCTGGGCTATTAGGGAGGATCCACCAGGCCACAGGAGCGGTCAGAATTGTTGGAATCCCGTTGATTAAGATGATCCATCTCCACCCGCTCCATCCTCCGGCGCCGTCAAGTCCGCCGATAGCATATGCGACCAGTCCACCGAGAGCTCCGGAAATGGCCGATGTGCCATAGAAGAGTGCGTTACGAACTGAAACGTGTCTCTTGTTGTAAAACATCGAGAGGTATAGTATGACTCCGGGAAATAGTCCGGCTTCGAAAGTTCCGAGGAGAAGACGGCAACCAATGAGAGCTTCCTTGCTTTGCACAAAGGCGCTGAACGTAGCAACTGTGCCCCAGCAAAAGAGGAGCCCGGAAAGGTATCGCGCTGGTTGCATCTTCTTGATGATCATGTTCGAGGGCGTCTCAAAGAGCTACGTGGGAATTAGTTAGATCCAGTGAATTGATTGTGAAGTCGTACACAATAGGTGATGAAAAGAACGCTGACGGCAAGCTGATAGTCGTTGCCCGTCATACCGAGATCTCGTTCAAGACCGTAAAGGCGTCCATTGCCAATGTTCACTGATGTTGTCAGATATCTTCGTCCTCTGCAAGCGTTTGAGACATACCTCGGTCCATAAAGTTCATCAAATAAATCCAGCAAAGCATGGGAATGATGCGGATATCCAGCTTCCGTATCAGCTTTGCTTCAGTTTCTGCGTCGACCGTTCGCAACGGGCCCGCAGTTTCCACATCTTCCACCTTCATAGGAGCCGTGGGCGGAGACTCCAATTCCTTCTTGTCGGGCGTATTCCGCCCCGAACTTTCGAGTTCGGAAGCCATTATGAGGGGAAGTTTCTCGAGGTAGACAAAAGATTGGAGTCAGTTACAAGAGAAGGATTGAGTGGGAACGGCGATCGAGGATGTGGGGTATTTCGGTGCCAGACTCTCCATCTTATATTCCGCGATCAAAAAGGTGGGCACCGACGGCACCCCATGGGGTACGCGAAACGCCATGACCCTGAGTTCTTGGAAGCTTCGCCGTTGGCGTCGGCAGATTGGTGCGCACGTGTATACGTCCTTGGATCTTATTATTGGCGTGCGCGATCCGTAGACCCGTCACCACTCAAGTCCAAACCCGGGACGGAGGTTATCCACATCTTGGTGGGCCTATGGTCCGGACGAGCTGCATTGAGACGGGGGGCCGTCGGGGGGCTATTTAGTGCATATCGGGTTGGCGGCATAATCACTACCCTCAAGCTCGATCGTTGATTGGCAGATGTCTTTCTCAACCACGTGGAAATCTCGGGATCAAGTCGAAAGTCTATTGTTGAGCAGACCCAGCGAACGACGATGGCACCTTGGCGTAAACGCGGCCATCGCCATGCTCTCCATGTTCTTGAGTGGATGAACCAAGAAGAGGGGTATTTGTTGGACCCGGCGGCTGATAAATGCGGGACCTTACAGCTCCAGGTTTGGTAGCTCGTCCTGGAATTTGGCATTCGTAGGCTGACGATGCTGCACTTGGCTGTCTGGGTACGGCTCTTGTTGATATTGGCGTGATTGCACGTCCAAGGCTGCTAGGTTCTTAGCGTACGTATCATGCTTGGCTCGCGACATCCTTGAACACCGCGGCACTGCCAACTATTACAGACTGAAACGTGTGGTGTGGCTATATCAGTGGCTGCAATGGGCGGTGCTCCTCCCTGTGGGGTAGGGATCGATCTTGACAATCTTGGAGAAACGTGGAGCCGACATCAATGCCAACCCCCAAGCGCCGCCAGCGTCTTGTCGACGCCTGTGATGCAATCAGCCCAGTCGGTCCAGCGGTTGCATATGAAGCCCAAATCTATTCTTTGTACAAGCAGCAAGGACGCCTCGGCCCTTCTGCGCTCGGTGATGGGGAGCAATGCGGGGTCCGGCATTGCACGGCCCCTATAGGAGATGCGACTAGCCAGACGATGTATCTCCGAGGAGAAATGCCAGGGACATTGCCTCACGCGTTGATGGACGACAAGTTGAGATGAATGGGGAGTCGCGGCTTGGAGACGAAGTTCAGCCTTGATGACTAAGCTTTCGCCTGTGAAGCAAATGTTTTTCGACACCGCAATTCTCATAAGAGAGTTCTTGTCCTCTTGCTTTCGACGGCAGCGCGCTAGTTACAGACACAGACCACATATCCTTGATATAAAGCAAAGACTTAGTTGATCATATGTGCTCTTCAATGCGGAGCTCCAACGTTCTCACGTGGTTCTCCCGGGGCTGCCATCTAAGTTTGCTTAGTCCGGATTCTCGGAGCAGTGGTCTCCCTCTGCCGTATGCTGATAATTGTTATAGATCGAGGTGCTAGGAAGCACTACTCGAAAAACTGGTAGCCATCGCACAGAAAGACACATTTCTTCTCGGCCGACTCGCTGCGAGATGAACTACACCTACAAGGGCTCGTTAAGACCGCATAGAGGTTCGAGAAGTCTAAAACTGGATACTGAAGCGCTCAATGGTCCGAAGAGTTGGAGTCCCTTGGAACCTTTTCCCGAAAGCTTTAAGATTGCATTACATGTGTTGGAAACACCTGCACGGGAACGGCATGACTCCTTTAGTTTCGAGAAACACAATGGTTAGTCTAACAATTTTCCTATACCGTACATCGAGTAAGAGTTCAGAAACACTGGAGTTGATCCAAAAGTACTGTTACTTCGAACAAGATAACCCTCTACCCCTCATAGGATTTGAGCTAGCTGAATGTGGAAGGCTATCACGAACAGAACATCGTTAATATGTTTCAGCCTCGTATTACTACCACGCCGGCCACGCTGCCGCGGGGTATATTTGATTACTTCAGCCGCCGTTGCCTAATTTCCTAGATTTGTTTACTTTCTCTTTTACCTTAAGATTCTTTTCCGCCTCATTTTAACGATGACTGATGGACGCTCTCCCAACCTTTACTCTAACGATTCGATCTACAGTCACCTCGTCGAAGACCACAGACAAATCAGGGTCCTCCCGATTCAACAAGGGCTTCCCACACAACCCATCAGATGCGAGCTCCAAATCATTTCAATCAATGAGGATCTCGTTCCTTTCGAGGCACTTTCGTACGTCTGGGCCAAAGAGTATAGTCCGACGCCCATCGTTCTAAGCGGTCAATCCCATAAAGTCACATTGAATCTATACTCGGCCCTGGAACACTTGCGCAAGTCAGACGGAGAAAACACAGTATGGATTGATGCTCTGTGCATCAATCAGGCTGACCCAATGGAGCGTAGCTCCCAGGTCGGACTCATGCAAGAAATATACTGTCATGCAACATCTGTGATCGCCTGGCTAGGTGAGCCTCACGGACCTGACGACCGGATCATCCTCGCCATGCGTATATTGAAAGAGATATCGACCATAAAGGGAGACCCACATGCAGCTCACACTCCTCACTGGGGCCAACGTATTGCTTCTTTCCGATCAAGGGAGCCTCATGTCTACACACATTTACTTGGCTATTGCGAAACATTCCACCAGCGAAATTGGCCCAAGCCAGGCAGTCTACACGACGAGTTATTCGATTTAGCAAAACTACGCGAAGAATTTGACCCTCACAATTCATGGCCTGTGTGTAAACCTTTGACCCACTCCTCGCCCTCCCACAGCTGACGCCAGATTGTCAGCCATGTATCCATGATCTCGGAATGTTGTCAGAAGACGACATAAACTCCTCGCTAACATCTTTCTGTCAACTGGAGTATTGGCAAAGGATCTGGACGTTACAAGGAATTATTTTGCCGTCTAAAGGCTGGCTGGTCCGCGGAAATTGCAAGATTGAAGCCAGCATCGTATTCCACATATTCAGCTCAATGAAATGGCACGTCGGGGATTGTTGCATTGACTTTGCACGTACTCACTCATCTTTGTACGAGGCTGGAAACGATTTTATGAGGGCTGCGGCCTGTCGGGTCTTTTGGAGAAATGCTGTCCGCAGTGCAGATGCTGCGGTGAAAGCTGGGCAAGCAATGGAAGACAGTGACACTTCCCACGATGATTCAAACTCTACTACTTCTGATCGCGACATTGGTCAAACGACTCCCAAATGCCCGACCAAAGACCATCTCCAGCTTGACCGCCTGCACACTTGGTTCGGCGCCAGAAAAGCTACCAACCCTCGGGACCACGACTACGGACTTCTCGGCCTACTAGACACATCTTATGGCGGCTTTATTGTACCAGACTACACCAGCTCCATCGCCGATGTCTTTGTTGAAGCAACGATGGCCTGCATCAGAACCCGAGAGGATCTAAATGTATTGGAATTGGTATCGGGCACTCCTAAGGTTACGGAGGGACTACCTAGCTGGGCTATGGACTGGGTTTCGGCAGAGAAGCAGCAAGTTACAATACAGCAGCTGCCAAACCACCTTCGCAACATTCAGGAGAAGCTATACAGCGCATCGAAATCCCACACGGCGCGATGTTCGTTGTCGGTAGATCAGAAAAGCATTGTGGTGGAGGGGATCCATCTGGTATGTATAGTGACCCGGCATAAGTCCAGGAACAGTATATCTAAATCGGCGATTCTATTCGCCTCCCCACGTAATGTCATACAAATTGCCCGCTTAACAAACACTGACCGAGGCACATGTCTATAGGGTACGATTGTTGACTACATCCCACCAGAGACATGTTTGCCGAGCGCAGACGATCGAGACGGTAGGTTCGAGCTGATCAAAGATCGCATTGAATTGGCAAGCCGATTTTTCACTGCGCTCACGTCCTTGCACAATTCCTCTATTGAGAGCGAGAGCGACGACGAACACGGCGTCGACTCCATTCTTCCATCCCCCGAAACACTCTGGCGCCAATTTGGAGACTCTGTAGACACCATAGAAGTCCATCTCCTCAGCTCAATCGCCTCCACACTCCTCCACGATATCACTCCGCCCCTGTACGACTATTACGACAGATTCAGTTATTCGGATCCCAAGTATGAAATCTACTGCTGAATTGTTGAAGCCGAACATTGAATCAAGTTACAAGGAACGGCAGATGGGAAGCTGAGTCTTGTTTGGATGGATTTCAATGCGGGGTTAATGAGGGATTGGTTTTTCGTTGCAACAAATGTTGCTTCTGGCGGCGATGGCGATGGTGGAAACAAAATGCGCATGGGTAATTATACTGGAACGAGGCCGTTGGAGACGGGAGATCTGGTGGTTGTGCTGTATGGCTTGGATACGCCCTGTGTGCTGAGGCGGGTGCGCGCCGGTGAAGGAGGGAAAAGTGAAAAAGATGACGGAGGGTGTGAGGGTCAAGAAAACTACGAGTTCGTTGGCACAGCGTATGTGCACGGTCTTATGGATGGTGAGGCCTTAGACCTCGTTGAAAGTGGAGACGCCAGTGTTCAGGACTTTGTAATTGCATAACCACGTTTTGCAACAGTGGAATGGCTTACGTAGTAGAGTTCAGAGTTGAATCTAGAATTCATTCTTAACATCTGCCAACACCAGGAGCGTTTCAACACCGAAAAGATTTCCCAATTCTTTTACCATAAATTGGACCAATCCGAAAATCACTTGCAGGGACAAATTGTTTGACAAGCTTGTTACATTCGTCTCTCGCTACAGACAACTCAACGACAAGTGCGTACAATACGATCAGCAACACTCTACTAACTGCTTACGCAAAAACATTGCACCACTGGCAGTTTGTATTGTTCGAAATAACATGTACTTTGACTCCTCGTTGGGAACTTGCCAATCTGGTAGACACCATCGATTCGGGTGATGCAACATCTTCTGCAGAGCGATGTACAATATCGGTAAAGAGAAGAGCCCCAACGAATCAGGAACAAATCAAAGCACTAATCCGACCCCAGAATGTCGTACGCCATTCACTAACAAACACTACCAACTAATCAATTACACACTTAACCAGCCTCCCTGTCCATCTCATCTCTGCCCCTCTTACCTCCCCTACCACCCCTTCCTCCACCTCTACCCCCACCTCTACCTCCACCTCTATCTCCACCTCTATCTCCGCCTCCACCTCTGCCTCCACCTCTACCTCCATCCCTTCCCCTCCCTCGAACATCGTGAATCTCCTTCATCTCCTTCACAGCCACCAACTGCGCCTCGCTCACCCTCTCCATCAGCACCATTGCCTCATCTTTCGGAACACTCTCCTCCGGAACCTTCATACCAAGTGCATTCTCAACACGCAGCCATAGCTCAACATCATACTGCGTCACGAATGAGATGGCCTTTCCGCTCTTTCCTGCTCGCGCTGTACGACCAACACGATGAACGTACGTTTTGCTATCGGCGGGGAGATCGAGGTTAATGACGAGATCGACGGAGGGGATATCAAGGCCGCGGGCTGCGACGTCGGTTGCTACAAGGATGTCACGGCTCTTGCTCTTGAACTTTGATAGTGCGCCGAGGCGAGACGACTGGCTGAGCTGTCCGTGGAGAGGTATCGCGCCGAACCCGAGAGTTCGCAGTAGGATTGCAACACGTTGAGTCTCGTTGACTGTACGCGTGAAGATGATGGTGGGATGGCCGATGGCGTCGTTGAGGAGATGGATCAAGTAGAGGTCTTTGTGCTTGTGTGGTAGGAAGATGTACCGCTGCATCAGCGTAGCGACCAGCTGATGTGAGCTGGATGAGATGCTAACTTTGATTGGGTTATGGAGTGAGGCGCGCTGGAGACTCTCGACCTTTGAGGAAATGGTAGCGGAGAAGAGATATGTATGGCGTCCTTCTCTCGGAAGAACCTTCAAGATCTTGTCTAGTATCTTTACACCATTAGTTTACTAAGCAGTGTAACGATGTGCGTGTAACTCACAGGTCCGAAGTCGAGGTCGAGCAAACGATCAGCTTCATCCATGACGAGGTACTTCAGCTGCTTCAACGAAAAACCTCTTGTGTTCTCAAGATGATCCATCAAGCGTCCCGGCGTTGCAACCACAATGTGCGGCCTCTTGCTGAGTGCAATGGCCTGAGGAACCATGTCCATGCCTCCAACAAGCGTAGCGCACTTGACATTGATGATGCTTCCCAACGCCTCGACTTGTTGTGAGATCTGGTATGCAAGCTCTCGTGTCGGCGCGAGTATGAGTCCAAAGAGAGGCTGGGGCTTCTCCATCAGGGACTGTAGGATCGGGAGTACGAAACTAATCGATACGTTATCAAATCATTCCAGTAGCTTTGGAAATATAGCTTACGCTGCCGTCTTTCCGGAGCCCGTCTCGGCTAGACCGATCACGTCTCTTCCCTCGAGTGCCAGCGGTATAGACTGCTCCTGGATAGGCGTCGGATTTGTGAATTTGAGATTGGCGCAAGCTTCGCATAGCTCGTCGCGCACGCCCAGGTCAGCGAACGTCTTCTTTGCGACGGCGCCAGCGGGGTCATCGCCCTGTGTCACTTCATCCTGCTCTTCTTCGACCTCTGCATCTTCGTCTAATTCCTCATTATCCTCGTCCTCGCTCGACTCGTGTTCAGGCTCTGGCTCTTTGCGCGGGGCAGGTTTCAAGATGGACTTCGCAGGTGCTGAGGACTCGGGTTGCTTGGATTTGTGTGCGGCTGAATCCAGCGAGGGCGCAGAGCCACTGAGCTTCTGCTTCTTAAAGGACGGCATGGCGAGTGTGTGAGTGGAGAAAAGCCCGACCGCTGCGCCGATGCTTTTACCGCGCGCGGCGCAATCGATAAGAAAAAGTTTCGCCAAGATTTCGAGAATTCGGCGGTCCGTTGAGAAATTTTGGCCTTCACCGAACACCAAAGCGGGTAAAGACCGAACCGTTCTACACCACACCCCAATCCCCGTCGCATCCACCCGTACCACACAATTCGCTGAGGTACCGCCAGCATGGCCAAAGGAAGAGGCAGCCAGCGCAAGGCGCAGTCGTCCACGGACAAGGAAGCCTCGAAGAAGCCCATGGAGAACTGCCCGAAGAGCATGGTTATAAGGATCGGAGCTGGCGAGGTTGGATCGAGCGTGTCGCAGTTGGTTCACGATGTGCGGCAAGTCATGCAGCCGGACACAGCGATCAAGTTGAAGGTAAATATCCTACAATCTACACAAGCAGCAGCGTCTAATCTTGACCTAGGAACGACGCGCCAACAAACTCCGCGACTTCACCACAATGGCCGGTCCCCTCGGCGTATCCCACCTCCTCCTCTTCTCGCGCTCCGAGTCTGGAAACACAAATCTGCGCCTCGCAAAGATCCCCCGCGGTCCAACCCTCCACTTCAGAGTGGAGAAGTACTCGCTCGCAAAGGACATTGTGAAGTCGATGAAACACCCGAGATCTGGCATAGACGACTATCAGCTTGCGCCGTTGCTCGTCATGAACAACTTCATGACCTCGGATGCAGAGCGGGAGCGGCTGGGAGACAAGGCGCCACCGAAGCATCTGGAGAAGCTGGTCACCGACATGTTCCAGGGCCTCTTCCCGCCTATACAACCGCATGCGACGCCGCTGCAGGCCATCAAGCGAGTGCTGCTACTAAACCGAGAACCGCCATCCGAAGAGAACGGAAGCTGCACAATTACCCTCCGACACTACGCAATCACAACCCGAGTCACAGGCCTGCCCAAGGCGATACGGAGACTGTACGCTGCGGAGAAGCTCATCGGCAGCAGAGAGAAGAAGCAGCGCGGACTCCCCAACCTCGGCGCACTCGATGACGTCGCAGACTACATGCTTGACCCCTCCGCAGCGGGCTATACATCCGCCAGCGAAACCGAAGTGGACACGGACGCTGAAGTCGAAGTCGCCGCCCCCGTCGCACGGAAAGTAATGTCAAAACGGGAGCGCGAAAAGGCTGCCGCAGCAGGCGACGCACGCAAATCGCGCGCCGGCCGACCAAATGTCGAGAAGCGTGCTGTGAAGCTCATCGAGCTGGGTCCGAGGATGAAGCTGCGGCTCACGAAGGTGGAAGAGGACATCTGCAGTGGAAAGATCATGTGGCATGAGTTTGTGACGAAGAGTCAGGAGGAGGTCAAGGTCATGGATAAGGTGTGGCAGAAGCGGAATGAGGAGAAGGCCGAGCGACGCAGAATACAGAAGGAGAACATCGAGAAGAAGCGGAAGGAGAAGAGTGGGAAACCCAAGGGTGAGGGCGAGGAAGACGACGAAGACGAGGAGATGGAGGATCTGGAAGATTACGATTTGGATGATGACGTTTGGAATGACGAGGACGGCGAGGCGGAAGAAGGCGAGGGGGGCGAGGGGGGCGAGGAAGAGGATGAGTGATGTGTTTAGTTTGTTGTTCGAGGTAGAAAGGAGAAATGATACCCCTTCCACATCCATTCAGCTTGCAGCTTCTGGCTATTGGAGCCTAGAGCTATACTTGCGCTTTCAGGAGCCGCGATTCCACATCCAGGGCAGCTTTGCATGGCCATTATGCCTGTACTCAACGGGACAGACACCTGACCTATGCTACTGATCCCTCTCATCGTCTAGCTTATCCCTTGTAGTCGTCAGGTCTTCCACTCCACAATTCTGTAATCATACTCTCTCCCACCCCCTTCACTTCACCTTTGGCTTCTTGATGACCACCCTATCCCCATCCATTAACTCCCACCCCACCCCATCCTTCATCACCAATTCACCCCACTCTCTATCCGCACTCCTCTCTACAAACTTCCTCTCCACACTCATATACCCCCTCCCCAAACACTTGAGCGCATGCATCCGCATCCCCTGCTCCGCAAACTCCATAACGCTCCTCTGATATCCGTCAACCGCCCTCTTCATCTTCCAAAACACCACCCAGTTATCCGCCACCAACGCCTTGAGCACTAGTTCCACCCTCCGGTCTTTGTAGTCATATGCCCGACGTGTTTCGTGTGCCAGCGCTATGTCGTTGAGACGGCAGGCTTGGTCGAGGATCAGCAGGCCCACGTATTCTTTCAAGTCTGGGGGGTGCAGCGGAGAGGAGCGGTGGAGCACGGTGAGCAGGGAGAGGAGCGCTGGGTAGTACGATTCCCAGTCTTTGCAGAGAATGGCAGCGTGTATGCCGAAGAAGTAGGCACGACGGGCGAAAGCGTCCTTTCGCGCGGTAGCGGTTATGGCTTCGCGGAGCTTGCGGAGGGCGGCGAGGACGGTGGAGAGCTCGGTTATGGAGGGGCTGGGGAAGGGGTTTGGGAGAGGTTGTGCAGTGATTACGGGGTTGGACTGGGTGAGTAGGGAGGGTGTGGATGCACTGGGGTTGTTGGAAGGCGCGAGGGAGACGGAGGCGAAGAGGTCGGAGAGCTGCTTCTCGTTGATGGCGCAGAGACGCATGTAGCGCTCGAGGATCTTGGAGAAGTAGACTTCTTGCGTGCGGAAGTCGTTGAGTCTGGCGCGCGTGAGCTATGACGAAGCCGAGGGTTAGGATGGAAGGGCGTGGTGGTACCTCGTCTCGCCTTTCGAGGGATGTCCGTACATCTCCAGATTATCTGCGGCGGGTGCGGGCTTCAACCGGTCGCCGCGGCGCCATGCGCCTGAGGCTCCGCGACGGCTGCTGGGCCGTGTTTGCTCGTTTGACCGCATCTTTCTTGCGCTGGAGGGGGTGGCGGTCGATCCGGGAGTCGGATGTGGAAGAGGAACCTGCGCGTGCTCGCGCGCGTTATGAAGAGAAGAGAAACATTGTGGGGGTCCTTTGATGGCAAAGGAACCTCAGGGCGTAGCTGCTTCACGAGATGTGGTGAAGGTGGATGGAGGAAGGAGCCCCGCGCGGCGATGGTTCGGCGATAGAGGGGTGTTCCCCAGCTTTGACCTGCCTTCTGCTCGACAGCACGTTCTCACCACTACATCGTCTCTATGTGCTGCTTTGCAGCGCTTGCGAAGAAAGATCTAGGACAAGCTTCCCTATCCATCCGTTACCAGTAGCTAAAGACGCAATTTGGGGTACAAATGGCATTGTAAAAGCTAAAGTACGCGGGGTTTACCTCAAAACACTACATACCAAATCCCCTCGGGAACGGCTTTGCAGACTGCGACATTTGTATCTGCCGCGTTTTCACACTTCAAACTATTCATTCGACTACTTGTGCCTCCAACCGTGGTGTGCTGAGAGTATATGCTCCTCAACGTGCGCGCTCCAAGCCCTCAAGACGGAATGCACCTCGGACTGCCGCGTCGGAATACAAACAGTCTAGACGCACGCCGGTGTCTCTCAACATGGAAAGTCAAAACGAACCTTCGATACCTGCGAAGTCTGAACCATGAACTCGGAACAGACTTAAAGTACTCGTCGTATTCTCGACCAATTGCATCGACCTCTCTGACATATGTCTGCTTCGCGAGCACTGGTCATCGTAGCAGGCACCGTAGCGGCACCATGCGATCGACATCCCAACCCACTCGCGAAGGTTCTGTACTCCGCGAACGGCATTACATCTCGCTGATGCTTAATCGTGTGTTAGAAAGCGGGTACTCTCGGTATATGTCATTTGTGCTTCACAGGGCGCGCCCTATACGCCGTCGAGCGCTTGGCAGTATCAGCCTAAATCAGAAGCAGAGCAATTTTCCTCTGGTGTGGAGGAGATGAAGACATAGTTCTCCACATAGCGGAGTTGTCGTGATGTCGTTATCTTGAGATCCTCGGAACTCGTAGCGTAGCTATTAGAGATGACTCCCCCAGGTGTGAAGTATATACTGAGCTACATTGCAAATTTTCGTAGAGCGACTTTCTACGCAGCGTGACCTCAGAAGCGCACTTCCGATGAATGTAACGGAACCCGTCGTCCAGCCCCAGGCGACAGAGACGAGCGGCGAGAAAGATGACACGGCTTATAACGCGGGCAACGTTGTCGAGAGAAGCCCAACACAGCACCAGAACTCAGGACGGCCTGACCCTGGGACGGTGAGCAAACCGAATACAACCTCTGAAAGAGCTCTGCTGACTTGCATGACAAACTTCAGGACTCAGAACACAATGCCCTAGACCCAGAAGCCTCCTTCCCCGAAGGCGGCCTCCGCGCCTGGCTCGTAGTAGCCTCCGCCTTCCTCATGCTGTTCCCAACCTACGGCCTCCTCCTCGCAATTGGTACATTCCAAGACTACTGGCTCCAGCACCAATTATCCGCACACACAGCCAGCGAAGTCGGCTGGATACCCGGAGTCCTCGTATTCATGACCCTGGTCCTGGGCATATGGATAGGACCACTCTTCGACCGCTACGGACCGCGCTGGATCGCGCTCATTGGCAGCGCGGGCTACGTGGCTATGATGTTGCTGCTGGCCGAGTGCGATAAGCTGTGGCAGATGATCCTTTGCTGCGGGATTTTGGGGGGAGTGTCGGCTGCCATGTTGACGACGAGCGCCGTGTCGGTGGTGGCGCATTGGTTCAAAGAAAGACGGGGGTTTGCTTCGGGGATTGTGATGGCGGGGAGTTCGTGCGGAGGCTTTTCACTGCCTTTGATCCTGAGATCGGCGTTGCCGAAGTTTGGATACGCATGGTCACTTCGTCTCATTGCGCTGGTATTCTTGGTCTGTCTCTCGATCAGCAATGTGCTCATGAGAGCTCGACTTCCTCCATCGGCTGCGGCGAAGAAGAAGGCTCTTATTTCAATTTCCATTTTCAGCGATCTCGCGTTCAGTCTCTTCACCGTATACACCTTCGCCTTCGAACTGGTCCTCTTCGGCGGCATCGGCATACTCCCAACGTACGCGACCATGAGCGGCGATTTCCCTCCGGACACGGGCTTTTACTTGATTTCGGTTCTAAACGGCGTCGCATTCTTCGGACGCATTATCCCCGGCTGGCTCGCGGACAGAATAGGTCGGTTCAACACGCTAATCATCCTGATGGTCTTCACGTTGCTCTCCATGCTGCTCTTGTGGCTCCCCTTCGGCCACAAGTCACTACCAGCACTTTACACTTTTTCCGTACTGTTCGGCTTCGGAACAGGCGGTATATTCGCCCTTACACCCGCATGCATGGGGCAGATGTGCAAAGCGCAGGAGTTTGGAAGATACTATGGCACCATGTACGCCGCTGTGAGTTTTTCAACGCTGGTGGGTATTCCTATGAGCGGTATGCTTGCGCAGCAGGTCGGGTTGCAAGCCATGGTGGGTTTCTACTGCGCGCTCATTACGCTGAGTTTGATCAGTCTGGTGTTTAGTCGGTGGGCATATCTTGGAAGACGCTGGATTCTGAGAGTTGTTGTTTGATATCGAATTGATTTGGTGGATGAAATTGGCTGAGGGACGTTCGCTGGGGGAAGTGGGTCTGCCAAGCCCTTGAGACTAAGGAACTTTTTCAATCGACGCTCTGCTCTTCGTTACACCAACACGCGTAACACCCCCAAATCGTACAAAACAGCATCTCTCTGACTTTTGCATTGTTCATTGACCTTGTTTGTGACCGCTTTCATGTATACAGCGCACACTTGAGGGCAGGGCAGCGTCCATGCTCACACAACTCACAGAGACTTGTTGATGCATAAATCATAGGTACGTCCCAACCGCATTCCTCCACCCCCCACTCTACATGATGATTTCTTTTAAGTTTTCAAGACGGATCGGAGAGGCATGTGCTTGCCTTGTTGAATGATAACCTTCACACTGATGTAGAACTCTTCCACTCAACATTCGCTCAACACCTGTTTGTTTATACCCTAACAGTTTCTCCAGGTCAATAGCGAACAAGCGTTTTATTTTACTACTAGCTATTCGTAACTGCGCGAGCTTTTCCGTTATCCGTAGGAAATGCACAAGGCAGCTATTGTACAGCCGAGAAAGTAGATCAGACCAGATCAGCGCGAAATGAGCAAATTCAGCGAACTATAGAGAGAAAGCACCGAATGAATAACCTTTTACGCCTTCGTTGCCCGGAAGACCACCGCCTGTGCCCACCCAAATGTATTCCGTTGCCGCAAACAAACCGCCGCATTCCGTCGTTGGTCCCCACACGTTGAGAAAGAAACCATCCGCCGGTACCTCCATTCCTTGAGCCTGACATGGCTCGTTCGTGATTACGCTAAGCGCAACCTCTAAGCCTTGTTCCTGCCGCTCCGCCTGGGCTCGCCATCGGCAGTCGCAGCCTTCTTGGGCTGCCTCTTCTTTGCTGGCTCCTTCTTCTCTTTCTTCTCCGCAGCCTTGGGGCGACCGGCCTTCTTGGGCTTGTCGTCGTTCTTGGCCTTCTTCGAGGCAGGAGCAGCTTTCTCCTCGGTGCCATTGGTCTTAGCGGCGGGAGACTCCTCTGCCTTGCGCTTCGTGCCGGTCTTTGGCGCCTCAGCCTCCTCTGCAGCCTCGGGTGTCTCCGGCTCGTCCTTGGCCTCATCCGAAGCTGGCTCAGCGACGCCATTCTGCTTTTCGGACTCGTCTTCCTTTTCCTCAGCAGGCTCCCCCGCTTCGGCTTCCTTCTGCTCGGCTGCCGACGCGTCTTTCATCTCTTCGTCCTTTTGCTCGGACTCAGCCGGCTTCTCCTCGTCCTTCTTCTCAGCTTCCGGTTCCTTCTCATCCTGCTTCTCCGGCTCTGTTGGCTTCTCCTCTGCGTCCTTGGACTCGCCGTTGGTTTGTTCGCCGTTTGTACCATTGGCCTTCTCCTCAACGTTGAGCTCGGATGCGCGCTTGACGACGTCGTTTCCGGGTCGCGCGATGTGAACAGCGGGGTTGTCAGGCTCGGCATTCTTCTTGATGGTGTTTCCACGGTGGGACTCAATGGCGATCTCGCCCTTCTCCTTGACCTCGGCAACCTCGCCGCCAGGGTTGCCTGAGCCCCATGACCATGAGACTGTTGCGACAGAACGCGTCAGCATCGAGTTCTGCGGGTAAAGGAGAATGTAATGATGTGCAATGAAGTGCCGATTGTGCGCCTGCTCCAGTGCGAACGCGTTCTGGAATTGCGCGCTAAGGGCTCGACGACGGACGCCCTGAGCTACACCACCTCTCTCGGACGAAGGAAAATGCGCTTACCTTTGTCGCCCTCTTGAATCTGAGTGTCGGCCATTGTACTCGAGTTGTTCAACCAAACACGAGAGTCGGATGACGTGATTACTCGTATTCGGACTTAAAGGTCGCGAAATCCGGTCGGGAACTCAATTGAGTCGCGTGGGGATGGTAGGAGTCGCGAGAACTGAGAGACGATGCGCGCGTTGCGATACAATATGCGCTGTGTGGGAAGGTAGGAGGTGAGGTTGAAAGGTCAGCGATGGGAGCTGTGGATCGGACAGATGCAATGGCGATCATGAGGTGATTGGTTCGCTTCAACTTCTGGGGAACTAGGTGGCTGGGTCCGCAATCGGGTTACTGCGTCATCGGCCCGTGCATGAACCCGGTAAGGCTGAAGTGAGAATACGATGTATATGAGGAATGTCGCATTGCGCTGCTCACAGCAGCGATGCGCACGGCAGACGGTAGTGGAGGTGAGCGATGAGTGCTGTAGAGTAAAGATGGAAGACGGGTGAGAGATGATTGTTTCTCCGTCTTTCGGCGGAAAGTGCCACGGTCGGAAACAACTACCCGGATGTTTGGCAAGAGCTCCACATAGATGCATGAAACCACGCACAGTGTCTAGCACCATTTTTGTAGATTTCGTGTTCAGCATAGACTGTTTTCCACGATGCCAGTGTTCACAAGCGGAATTATGTTTGGTCCGCTAGATCACTTGTGGTGGTATGTATTTTGTACAACTTCGACAAAGCAGCGTCCTCTGTTGTTTACCAGAAACCCCTCCGCGCATTATTAGGAGGACATAGCTCTATCGCATAGAGGTGACACCCCCATCGAGGCCTTTGCGTGACATCCTTTTCTCGTTCGCGAATATCCTCAACTAGCCCTACCGCTCAAAACCACCGCTCCCCCTTCAGAAACACCAACCTTTCCACCCCACCCCGTCCCGCGTGCTCGTAATCGAATGCCTTCACCAACCCCACTAGATGACTCATCGCCGCCAAAACAACCAGAACATGGAAAATCTGATGACTACTGCCCCAAATATCAAACCTGCCGGGATGCATACTCTCCGGAAACCTCGATGCATACAGACCCGCTCCAGCAATATACAAGACGCCTTGAAGCACGATCCAGTCCAGCCCGATGCTCGTGCGCATGTGAGATAGACCGTAGAGCTTGATGGAGTGCAGCACGGGGAAGACGGCGGAAAGACCCATTGCGACGAACATCAGGGCGCGGAAAGGGCGGAGCGCGGGGGTGCGGAACGAGTGGTGGACGGATACTGTGGAGGTGGCTGCTGCGAGAGTGGTGATCTATCCTCATTAGATGGGAGTAATCGGCAAGACACGGGGAATAGAGCTCACCATTATAGCATATGTCTTCATGAGCTGCGGTTCGCTTTGGAACGCGTAATACAGAACCGGAATGAAACTTCCCCAGATCAAGAACACAATGCCAAGATAATCCAGTTTGTTGCCCCATACGGCGACAACATGACTATGGTTTGAGATGGTATGGTATGTAGCGCTCATACCCAAGCAAGCGACTGCGCCGAGGAAGTAACAGCTGAAGACGAGCACGTCTTCATTCGTAGCGGAGTCATATCTAGGACTTAGGATCGAATAGACGACGCCGGAGCCGACGAACGCTAGCACAGCGCCGATGAGATGAGTGTAAATATTCACAGTCTCGTTGTGCATGTGCCCGAGTGACTTGAAGGATTTGACGTAGGAGTTGCTCGCAGGTCGGTAGCCGGATATTATGTAGTGGTTATCTTGCAGCCACAATGGGATCTCGTGCCAGAGAAAAGTAAGTTTGTGTTCCGTCTCTTTTTTGCCGTCTGCGACCTTGCCGGCGGCTTTCTTTGCGGTGTCCATGGCGGGGCTCGCGTGAGGAAATGATACAGTTGATATACCTATGTCATCTAGAATTGTAAGGCAAAAGAATTGGCGAGGAAAAGTGATGCACGAGAGGTGGAGGACAGAAGACCGAGGTACCACGGCGGAGATGTAAAGATCTGACATGTGTTGAGTCTGGGATCGAGCATACGCTATGCCGTTTTGGATAACATCACAACGCATTAAGGACTTGCACTGAAGGTCGAATCATGGATACTGTGAATATAGACAAGAGTGGAGAGCTTCTTTCAAAAAGAAGCGCCACATGGCTTTGTCAGTCTCGGTTTCCTGATGCAGGATGGCTATACGTGAATTAATAAGCACAACGTGAGGCGGTCCAATCAGAGCGCGCCACCCACTTCAGCCTAGATATCGTCTCACCTGGTCCTTCTGGCCTCTTCGAATTGCTTGACCCCTCTGCTGCGTAGTCACCCATCGAGATGTCGAACGCAGGAATCGAGAAGCGCGGCTCCGCCGCTACTGTCAAGGTGAGTGGCTCCGCGGAGTAAAGTGTAGGGTGATTGGCAGCACTTTCTCCAGGGGTTACACCTCCGGGTTATTGAACATCTCATAGCTGATAAGCTGAGGAGAGCTAGAGCCCATACTGACCATGATCAACAGGCTTGCGATTCTTGTCGAAAGAGGAAAAGACGGTGCCTTTGGTCGTCAGGTTCGGCCCGCTGTACATACTGCACCCAGCTGAACGAAGAGTGCACGACCACACACGTGAGGAAGCCCCGCGGGAAGCCCCAAAAACGGTGCGTCCCAGCGATTCACAGAACACTTATCAAGTGAGATACTTACTGACCCCAATAGGGATCGGATCACTGAATATGAGCACCGCATCAAAAACCTGGAGACATTGCTACAAGATCGCAGTGTTGCTCAGCCACATGTTCAAGAACAGCCATTTCAACGTGCTGATGATTCTGTACCGCTTTCTACTTGGACTGACAACCTCCGTACTGAAATCGCGTCTTTCCCCATCGCATCTCCCACAGATGTCAGCCCCGGCGGCTACACTGGACCGATCGCCGCTTATCCAAACCGATCAACCTCTAGCATAACCGGAAGCTCCGAAAAAACTAATAGTGGATCAGAGGAAACTTTCTCCGTACCTTTGGACGTAAGTCTGGATGGCTTTGAGCCATCGGCAGATTTCCAGGAAGTGGCAGATCTGCTGCAGGATCCTTCCTTTCAACCACAAGTCCCACTGGTGGCTTCGATTGACGATCTATCTATCCAGGATGAGTACGATGTACCAGATGAGCAGGCTGTTTTGTGCAAAGCTTCCCTCCCACCACCGGAACTGGGCTCCTCGCTGCTTGCAGAGTTCTTGGTAGATTTCAACACCGTATTTCCACTCTACCGACCATACGCCATCGCCAATCATCTGCGGATCTGTTACGAGGGCGGTTCGGATGGCTCGGCATTGGCTTGGGCAAGCGCGTATCTGGTGCTGGGTTTAGCGCATCGATCTCGTGCCATGAGTACAGTAGCGACACCGCAAGACAATCAGATGGCGGACTGGTACCTCACTCACATTTTACCTACTCTCTCCGGTCTGCTCGTTGCTCCTCCGTCCCTAGGTCTCGTACAATGTCTCCTCGGCCTATCTATGCTGATTCGTAGCTCGGCGAATACAACGCCGCACCAATTGTTCGTCTCCACAGCCTTACGTATTGCACAAACTCTGGCGTACGAGTACTTCAACGTCGACTGTCAAGATACGGAGCACGATGCGCAAGATACAGAGCAACAACGCCGCGTCTTTTGGCTAGCTTTCATTCAAGACACTGAAGAGGGCATCCTCTCGAACATTCCGACAACCCAGCGCCGCGAAGACATTACTACCGATCTTCCAGACGCAGATCCGCAGGACTCGCTCGGAGCCGTCAAAGCAGCAGAGGGCGACTGGAAAATCAACCTCTTCGCTCTACGCATCCGTCTAGTTTTGCTCCAAGCTGAAGCCATCGAGGACGTTCTCGCAATCAAACCGAGGAAAGCCACTCCACAGGAGATGAACGCCACTGTCGACAGAGTCCTCACGAAATTAGAAGCGTGGCGGGACAACGAGGTCTGCAAACTAAGTCCGGCCGAGTTGACGCTTTTGCTGTACCGCGCCGATGTCATCCACATCTTGTCGGTCGAGGCATCGTACTTTGCCACCATCTTCCGATTACGGTCTTTTCTCATTCTCGGATTAGACCCGAGAGTCAATCCGTTCTCGACCCAGGCGCTGGGGAAGTTAGCCGCACAGAAGGAGAGTTTGCCTTTTGTGGAGGCGCAGCGGGTGCTGGATCTTTTGGCGACGACGCCGCATGGCGAGACTGGGATTTGCTGGTAAGTTGAGCCATTCTCTTCGCTCTCCTTATATACCTCCTGTGAAAAATTGATACTAATCTGCGCTAGGATGATCAAACTCCCCATCATCGCTGCCCTAGTAACCGTGTTATCCCACCACCTCCACGCCCTCACGCCCTCTCCACCATCCGTACCAAGCAACCCCTCAATTAGGGAATGCACTGCCACTACCACCCCTCCTTCTCCAACCCAAGACGCCATGCGCGAATACATGCGCATCCTCCGTACCCTGGGCACGCTCGCCCAGCTAAGTGGCGAACTGGAAATCCAGCGCGCCCGCGAGCTGGGTATGATGCTGTACACCAAGGTTGAAACGATGCTTAGGGTCAGGTGGTTGCATGAACTTGCTGATAAAGGAGAATTAGGGGCCACGGCGGAGGTGGGAACATGAGGGTTTGGTAAGGTTGGCAGGGACGCAGTGGCAATGACTGGGCGTGTAGATACAGACGAACTGGGGAAACACGCCTGATTCAGTTATACCTAAGCGACTCTAAATGTAGGAAAAAAAACTCTGTCGCTATTCTACTCTAGGCCAACACAGAAATCGCCTTATCGAATTCGGAACCGTGATGATCTTCTCCGTGAACAAGGTATCGTCACGCTCTAAAAACTCCTGCAAAGTCTTGGATGATATCGCCCACACTTCCAATCTAGCCCTGTCAAATTTACATTCAAGGTATCAGATGGCGGCGCGGGCGAACATAGATCACGTGCCCTCCCCGAGTCCTAGAGTTGTTGATTGGGGTGGTGAGATGGGCGTGCAAACCTTGTAGGTCGTCCATTATTGATCCGGAAGCCCCCTTTCGATCTTCCCTCATGATACCCTCTTGTTCCAAGTATGCTGTGAGCAAAGGGTCCGTCTTCCAATCCCCAGGTTCCGTTGAATGTTCTTCAAATGTTCTCTGCCAATGCCTGCCGACATGCTCCAAGTACTCCCGCCAGGTAAGCGGTCCATCAAACCCACTGCCGCAGATTGGGCATTCGCTCCTCTCTGGCGGTGACCTTATTCAATGGTAGTACCGCTGGGCACGCTCCGGCAGGAGCTGGGTGCATTCTCAGTAAACGCTGTATAACGAGTTCCTTGCGATTGAACTCGTTATGACAGGTAAAGTCTTGTGAGCAAATCGAAGTAGTATCAGCAAAGCTTACCTAAAGGGGTGGCAGCACCTATCGTTTCATATTAGCGCGCGCGAAATGGTGCATAGAAGCCCAAGCAGAGAGACAACGACCCCGAGAAGGACTGGTAAGTGGTGGTTAGTATGCGAAAATTGAAGATTGACGAGATGAAACTCAATACTTTCGTAAACGCTACCGCCATGCTATGAAATAAGATAGATCCAAGGCTCCCGAGAGTCGTCTTGTCCATCCTCCATGCTCTGCTATGTCATGGGTATACCGAGCCCAAGCTCTTCGGCCTCTATACACAAACCCCCGCCCAATCAATTACACATAACCACCAAATGCTGAATCCCATCAGGATAGGAGTACGTCACTTTGTCATCTCAGCGGTATCCCTTTCTCCTTCTCAATGTACTCCGCGGAAGCGCTAACGACAGGGCTCTGCTCCGGACTCGCTGCTGGCGTCAGCCACGACCCCTCTCCATCATCATCCACCACCACAACCTTAGCATCTACCTTCCTCTTATTAACGAACCCAGCATCCGGACTCGCCCACGCATAATCGAACCACTGTCCCAAGATATCCTGCACAGCTCCCGCAAGCATCTGCACAGCCTTCTGCCTGTTCCGCGACCACTCCCACGCGCGATTCCACCGTCCCGCCTGCTGTGCCGTCTTCTCGCCGCCCTCGAGCCCGTCGATAATAGACCGCCACACTAGCATCGTCTTCTCAAGCTCAGCGGGATTCGACACGCCAATGACGCTGACGCCGAGTTTGGAGCCGCCCACGTCATCGTTGGACTCGAGTTGCCAGGGCAGTCCTGATGCAGGATCGCCTTTGGAGCCGCAGCTTGCGCCGACGGATATCCAGGTCTCGAGGGCGAAGCGGAGGGCAATGACTTCGAGCTTCTCGCCATGACGGTCGCAGAAGTCGGACGCTTCTCGCACCGCGGCGCGCAGCTCGCGGGAGGAGGGGTGGAAGTCGCCGAGGGCACCTACGGGCACGCCCTGGCGCCGGAGGAGGCCCATGCCGAGGGGAGAAGCATTCGGCACGACTTCGACGCCTGCGTCGCGGAGTCGCTGGATGCCGCGGTGGCCGGCGAGGGTTTGGTTCTGGAGGTTGAAGTTGGCGTAGGACTGGACGCAATCGATGGGCTCGCCCGTTTCGCGGAGCAGCATTTCGGCCATGTCTCCGAGGACGTCGATGGGATAACCGCAGATGCCGACGTATCTGACCTTGCCCTCGTCCCGCAACCTCCGCAGCTCGCGCACCGCTTCGAGAACCTCGCCCGCCGAGACGAATTCCACATCGTGGCAGTATACGAGGTCGAGGTAGTCGGTGTGCAGGCGCTCCAAACTGCGCGCCACGCTCTGCCGTATCCAGTGTGCGGAATAATCGAATTCATCTGAAGATATCCGGCCGGCCTTGGTGAGGATCATGTATGAGTTGCGGGGGAAAGTTTCGCGCACGAAGGGCGAGGCGAGCGCATTGCCGAGGAGGATCTCGGACGGGCCATAGTATGGCGATGTGTCGAAGGCGCGGATGCCGTGTGTGAGCGCCGACGTGACGAGGCCCGTGGTGTCAAGGGCGAAGGGGTCTGAGTTGTACTGGTGGTTGAAGGTCGCGGTGCCGAAGACGAGCGGGGGGAGGATGGACGACAGCGGGGTGCGTCGTCCGTTTTCGCAGGAGTAGGGAATCGGCTTCTGCTGTGTGGGGAAGGTCGAGGTGGTGGAGGGGAGTTCTGTGGGCGTTGAAGCCATGGCGTGTAGCGGCGCGCACGATTTGGCGTGTGACGGCGGTGGTGGGGTCGATGGCAGTGGCAGTACGTGCAGGAGGGATCGGTCTGCCTACACTGTTCCTTGGAGCAAATGTCTACGCGCGCAAGTGTAGGTGGTCGACCGACGGTAGATGGTCATAAAAATGATATGCCATGCCTTTCGCATCCAGGGTCCAGGGCAAAGCAGGCATTGCGCGCATTGCGGATCTCTAGTCCGAGTCAAGTAGGTCACCACCCGCTTCAATGGGATATCGCCGGGATGGGCGCAGGTTCGATGGCAGGCACAGATGAGCTAACAAGGGCAGAAATGATGCCATCGCTGGCTGGAACCTATCGCGGCCTGTGCTCCTGTTGGTTCGGCACGTTGCAGGGTGCCTAACTCGGTAGGGTGGACAAAGACTGTCGGACGGAGTGGGCGCGCGTGTGTAGGCGGAGGCTCCACGGCCGCATTTGCCCTGCCTTGGCGGCCGTTCGGAAACGTCCGGGACGAGCTTGTGCCTGATAGGACGACATGCTTCCATTTGGTCAGATAATATAAGAAGATAAGCTAGGTAGACTACCTCGTGCATGCACGACAAGGCCGATACAACGTGGGATGTGTATGCTGCACGCTGGAGTCGACGGTGCTGTCCCGGGACTTCGATGCATCTGCTCTTGTGTTTGCAAACCGCGGCACTTCCACTGCTAGTCGCTAGTGCGTCTAGGGCATTCGGAGAGTTTACGTCTCAACATCATGGTGGAGACGGCCACGTTCGCTGTTGTGGACTTGGAACGCGGAGCCATCGTCATTCCGACTCCCCGCTTTGCGAATGTTGATCCTCTTCGGCTACAGCAGAGGCACGCTTCCGCGTCGTATCGTGCTGGTTCGACAAGTCTGCCCAACGCAGAATGAGACCTCTCATCTCGTAGTTGTCGTCCACTAGCCGCCTCACAGTCGCGTTTGTGGCCTCCAAGAGATCAGTGGCCTGGCTGAACTTAGCCTCCAGCAGATACCTCTGCTCCATCAAGCCCTGAACCAGACTCTCATGGTTTCTAGCCGCTCTGTTCCCACGTCAGTCGCGTCGGTCCCCATATCAGCCTGCTCCATCAAACTCACGAAGCCGCAACGGAAATCTGATGGAAGAGCAACCGCGACCTGATAATCTCCCTCCGCTTGATCAATTCTAGCACCCTCTTCCGCACAAGGTACCACCGCACCAGCGTCGGCGTCATCCCCAGACTAAGCACCACCAACAACAGCATCTCTACCCACAAGCCGGGCGAGCTTGCCGTGAGGCGCTCGAAGTTGACAACTCGGCTCATGGCTACTACATAGCCTAACATTCCTTGCGCCCGCTTTCGCTCTCGCGAGCCCTGCACCTCCTGCAGCACATCGTTCCACGTTGAGAGCGTCATGTCGCGAGGTGGTGCCTCGGCTTGCATGCCCTTCAGGCTGCCCGTGTACACAATCTTGCACCGAGCCATTATTTTGAGCTCGATCGAGTAGAGCTCTTCCATAAGCCTCTGGAGTCGTATGGCCTCGGGCTCGTCTCGGACTGGCGTGACGGGAGCCGGTTGCGCTGCTTGGATCGCTCGCGTCTCTTCAATAGTTGCGGCGACGGACTCGAGGATCGTGGTGATTTCTTCCCGGCCATCTCGTAGGGTACTATACCGGATGTAGATGAATGTGCATATCGCCGCGATGAAGGTGAGGATGCCGGCGATACTGGCCGTGATTGATAGCGGACTGTCGTCCATTTTGGCCATGTGGGCGCTGCTATAGGCAGATACTGAGGTGTTGTGGTAAAGGGCTACAGTGTGTTGGATAGCAACTTTTGGCCTTGTTCGTTGCAGCCTTCAGCCTCGTCCGCTTACATATAACGATGCACAGCTATGCAAGTAAATGCAGGTCACGTGGCGTGCGATTGTTCAGCTCGCTTGATCTTCGTATACCAATTGTACAATCGCATTCGGAGATTTTTCCGTCTTAACAACATGGTAGGCATCTTCTGTCTGCTGGCGTGTCAAACAGCGATGCTCCACCATCACCTTCTCGCTATGCTCCAGCGTATACCCAGCTCCGTTGTTCGCATCTAGCCGAGATCATCTCTACACTTTGCCCAGGCGGTTACTGATGCTCCCCAGCCCCCGCAGCATCGTAGGTAGTACCCTCCTGGGTCCGATTGTGCCGGTCACTCGATTACACCAATCGCACAAGAAGACCCATTGTTAATTCTTATGTGTCTTCCTGCGGTCGTTGCTCCTTGAAGTTCTGCTGTCCATGGCAGACCCTCCCACCCAGACGCGATGATGGAAACGTACGTGTCTTCGCTCCTGGAATTGACTTCGCCCCAGAGCCACCAGCTGCTCAGCCTACCGCTCTGTCCACTAATCTGCCTTCCAATGGCACACTAGCTGAATATTTGCATGAACGCTAGGTTTATGCAGTGGCTGATGGTGGCTGAGGAGTTTCATGGTCGACAGGCGTTGGCGCCTACAAGTGCGGCACAGCAGAGTGCAGCCTTATGAAGTGATTATCTACACAGCTATAGATTAATTATCCTCTCCTTTTTCCGGCTTTAAAAGCACCTCTTCATTCCCTCTCCAGTCCTCAGTCTTCACAAGCAATTGGTCTTTCCCTCTCCAATTCTCAGTCTTCACAAGTAATTCTACTCCTCCTTCATCTTTGAAGCTGTCACGATGGCCGGAACATCCGCCTCTGCCAACGCGAAATGGGTAACCATTCTTACTCTTCGGATCTCTTTCAAGAACAATACATTTAAAGAGTCAATGCGCCGTGAGCTATTCAGTTCACAGCGGCCCATGCCTCAATGTACTTGTTCCAATATACGCAATCTACATCCATATTCTAGCGCCAAGCACCAGGCTCAAGGATTGCTGCCGGCAGATACCTTTACGGCTCGCTTCGTCATGACGGACGCCTCGAAAATCGACCAGGCCTCGAAACTATGCGCAAAAGAAGTCATTCCTGATTTCGAGCACGACCGCGAATTCCGATACTGGATCCTAAGCCTAGCGATTCTACTTTCACATATTTGCGAGGCCGATCACTCAACTCAGCCTCGTCAGAGGCCGCAACGTTTTGGGACTCGACCGTTCAACATCGGTCTAGTCACTAAGCGAAATGTATGCGGAGACCTCATAAGGCTTTTAGGTACCCCCTTGAACCCTAGCGAGAAAGAAAGGCACGGATTGGGCTATGTCTATATTATTCGTTCCCAGCTCGGTGCTAGTACTGCCTCGGAGCTCAAGATCGGCTTTACCAAGTATCATCCTGAGCATCGGGCGCACGAACTTGCCTCGTGCTATGCAATGCCTGAGGTTGTTGGTCACACACCTTTATTACCGCATGCCAAAAGGCTCGAATCCATCATCCACGCGGAGTTGCGGGCGGTCAGAAAAGTGCATTCTTGCATGCGATGCGAAAGCGATCATCAAGAATGGTTCACAATTACGCACGGCGAAGCCAGGGAGGTAGTGACGAGATGGAGCAGATGGCTGCTTCAACGACCTTACAGAGATGGCCAGCTGACGGACAAATGGAAAGATCACCTATCAAGAACAGATCTCGAGTCCGTTGACGACGATACTACTATCTCGGATTTCTGGCAGGCCACCGTCGATGCGTTTCCTGCGGACGGCGTGCCTGGCGCGAAGTCTTGTGCTGCCGGAGAGTATCTGAACGAATGTCATTGGGAAATTCTCTCCGAGCGTATGGGGCTAGATATCCATGGGAAGGTCATCCGCGATACGTTACGGGCCATATACGAAGACAGCAGGACCCGCAGCCCCTATTCGGATGCGGAGGTGAACGTCATGACGGACTACTTGGATGAGCTAGACCTTCTGGAAGAGAACGAAAAGGACAGCCACTCGGATTTCGGCGACCTGCATCTTCCCAAACATGCGCGAAAAAGAAAAGTCTATACAGACGAGCCATTTGGGAATTGGACTAACAAGAATACACGGATGGGCCGCATGTTCCATCCGGCCATGCCGTCTGGCTTTATCATGAGGCCAGACTTCTCCGAAGGTCCTGTACTAGCCATGATAAAGAGGTAGCGGGAGGATGAGAAGACGGCAATGCAGGAACTTCTCAAATATCTCATAACCCTGAGAGATGCAAAGCTGACTGGGGCACGTTCAGTGAGCGATCCCGTCCTGGGCGTCACAGAGTCACCACTTGGCGACTCCACTCTGCTTCCAGTCCTGGCGCTCAAAGAACTCAAGTCTATCGATCCAACAGTCACCAATTGGGTTGGTTATACTCCAACGCATTCAGGATTCCAGCTCCTACAAGAGGCCTACCGGGAAGGCAAATGGTTGGGCCGCAAGCCACAGTTCAAGCTACCGAAAGCGTTCAGGCGAGCCGGTATGCAAAGTATCCCTATGCCTGACCGTAAGAGTGGCCCTCGTTCGAGTAGTGCTGGACGGACTACGTCGCAGGACGAAGATATCACACCCACAGGTTCTGAAGAAAGAGACCATATCATGCGCCATCATAAAGGACCCGGGCCGATGATGTCAATATCTCGCGGCTCCAACTACCGCAGCGAAAGGTTTGCATTCAGCCAACCAATGACCGAGGAATTCATGAAAGGGGTTAAGGAACAGGCCGACAGGTGCCGCAATGGTCAACGCGCAGAGGTTGAGCGAGACCTCGCAAGATCTCTTCGCGCTTATGGACTCGATGCAGTCTTCGATCTGCCCTATGGTTCGGATACGAGCGACTCTGATGATTGTCAAAACGAAGAAAAATCCAAAAAGTCCACTTCAGCGCCGAGCTCCACTCCGGCATCAGTATTACCGGCGAAACGGGCAGGAGAGCACAGCACTACACCCGGAATTAGCGCAAAGAAGGCGAAGCTGTGGCTGGAGTCGCTTTGAATTGGCCGGCGCTGGATGGCCGTGTACGACCATGGGCACCGGACTTCTCTGCTTATGAGATGGTTACCATATCTTCTTCTTTTCCCACGTATTACACATGTTTTTCTTTTTCTTCTCCAGTTCTTGGCCCCGGCTTGAGCGCTTTTCATTCACAGCCCTCGTTCTATAGAACTGTGGCGTCTCAGGATCGCCATGCTCAATTAGGTAGCTGCGTGAAGGCGAGTATGTCGCGCACGTCGATTGCAGTCCATTACCTCCTAAGCGTCTTCTACGATGAATTTACTTATGTTGGTCCTCTACGATGAATTCGCTTGTGTTGGTCCTCTACGATGGATTAGCTTCTGTCGGTCCATATCACGGCGCTTCCACTGCTAGTGCGACCTAGGGCATTCGTAGAAAATACCTCTCAACAACGTGGTGAAGACTGCCGCGCTCGCTGTTGTAAATATAGAGTGCCGGAACATCTTCCTCGCGTCCATTGGATATCAGAGGATGGAGTTCGAAGTCGGCAAAGTCCATGCAGCCCTCAGTGCCCCATGTCTTGATTGTAACCCTACCCCTACCTTTTGCTTGCGTGCTTGCTTGCATAGTTCCCGGTAAGCGAACAAGGCTGTGGGCTGCCATGAGATCTCAACACATCCAATCCGTGTCGTTCGATACAGTGCCCCTCTTCACCAAAATGGGGAACAGCAAACACTCTGACGCGGCCGGTATCGCCAGTGTCGCCGGCATACTCATTTTTCTCGTAGCAATCAGTGTATTCAGTGTCGCGCGTCTACTCACTTTCATCGCGGCAATATGCGCCCTCCTCTACGTCCGCTACACGACCCTTCGCATCGCAAATGACGAGTTTGATTCGACCTTCCAATCCGTCTGCGCCACATTGGAAGAGACGTCGAGGCTAATGGACGCGCACTTCATCCCAGACGCACGATCGAGCAAGGCGCAAGACTCCGACCACTTCGCGGTACACATTTTACAGTTGTATATAATCGAGGTCGACATCTTGGCCTATTGCGTGGACGTGCACTGTGCAAGCGACCAGAACGCGACAACTATAAGCAATTTGCGCTGGAAAGAAATGTGGGATCTCATCACGCTACACACGCTGCTCCCCGACAGGGACGCAGACGCCTACCCGCCTTCAATACGGGACGATGTGGTGGAGAAAGTGAAAGAGATACAAGAGGACCGCAAGCAGCGGGGTGCGGCTCCAGGAATGCTTGATCGTTGGATTGGGATGTTGTCACAGCCTCCACTTGAAGATTGTAACCGCCAGGCACGCGATTGGGAGATTTTCATCTTTACACTTGGTTTCAGTCGGGGCCCGTTCACGGCGCGGTGGTATGGGGTGAGGGATGACGTGCTTTGTCAGATGAGGAGAAGAGAGCTTCTTCGATCTGTAATTTCGGTTGACCAAATTTCTCAAGCAGCCGAGTAAGTTTTCAGGCGCTCTTGACGCGTAACTTGATAGCTGACAACGGGTCCCTAGAGCAGCCAGATACCAGATGAGTGTGGCGGAAGACTTGGAGGAGGAAGAAGAAGAAGAGGAGGAAGAAGAAGAGGAAGAGGAGGAGGAGGGAGAGGAGGAAGAAGGGCTGGAGGGGGGGCTTGGGGAGGAGCTTGAGGCCAGATTGGACGAGCTTGAGTTCAGGTTGGACGCGGTCGGTGAACTTGTAATAGATACCAAAGAGACTCTGAAGCATCTCTCGCTCCAGCACGCCGAGATGACGCGTCTTCTCATGCGTTTGGTAAAGTCGAGAGATCAGCACGGTGTGGCATAGGAGGGAGCTGCTCTCGTGGCCTAACGAGGTCGAAAATCGCAAGTTGCACATCGAAGTGACAATGTCGATGGAACGCTTGCGAGAAATGCAACGGGAATCCACATCGTGTTTTAGAGGTACGAAATGAGTTCGAAAATCGAGACACCTACCGTCTGCTTGATCTTCGTATGCAATACATGGGTCTATGTACAATCTCTCTGTATGCATCACAACTTCGCAAACACCGTCGGGACCTCCCCACCCATCTCCACCAGCGTGCTCTTATTCCTCACCCAGGCCTCCAGCCCCCTCCGTCCATTCTCCACGCCAACACCGCTCATCTTCCACCCACCAACACTCATCTCGGCCGGCGACTCGCCCCACGTATTCACCCACGTAATTCCAGCTTCTAGTCTTCCAATGACCTGATGCGCGAGATTCAAGTCCTTTGTGAAGACACCAGCGGCAAGTCCCACGTCGGTGTCGTTCGCTCGTGATACGACCTCGTCCACCGTCTTGTAGGTGAGAATGGACAAAACAGGGCCGAAGATCTCCTCTTTGACGATTTGCATGTTGTCGGTGCAGTCGGTGAAGATGGTGGGCTGGACCCAGTACCCGTTTGCGTAGTCCTTGTTGGAGTGCGAGGCCAGCCATGTAGGCGTCTCGGTACCACCGCAGAGTAACGTCGCCTTGTCGACTTCGATGCCGTGTTTGATGTGCGACTTTACCTTGTCGTAGTGCGGCTTGCTGACCAGAGGCCCGAAGTTCGTGTTCGCATCGAAGAGGTCACCCGGACGGATGTGCTCCACCTTTTCCAACAGCTTCTTCTCAAACTCGGCTTTCATGCTTTCCGGGATGAAGACCCGGGTCCCATTCGTGCAGACCTGGCCCGTGGAGAAGAAATTCGCCATCATCGCGCCATCGACGGCTTGGTCTATGTCGGCGCCTGGCAGAACGATGCAGGCTGACTTTCCGCCGAGCTCCATGGTGACGTACTTCATGCCTCCCGCTGCGCTGCCTGCTACCTTCCGACCCGTCGTGACTTGGCCGGTAAAGCTCACCTTGGAGATGCCGGGGTGTTGTGTGAGATATGCGCCTACTTCGCCGCCGCCTTGCACGACGTTGAAGACACCTGGAGGTACGCCAGCTTCTGCGTATATCTCTGCGAGCAAGGTCGAGTGGAGCGGTGTGAATTCCGAAGGCTTGTAGACCATGGTGTTGCCGGCCGCTAGGCAGGGTGCAGATTTCCATAGAGCGATCTGGATGGGGTAGTTCCACGCTCCTATGCCCGCGCATACACCCAGCGCGTTCTTTGTCGTGTATACCCAGGCATTTGGCCGTAGCTGTACCGTCTCGCCGTTCAGACCGCCGCCTCCGACCATGTTTGCAAAGAATTCGAGCACATCGGCGCCCGTCACGACGTCGACCGTCGAGGTCTCCGAGTAGGCCTTGCCCGTATCGTCCGTCTCAACCTTGGCGAGCTCGTCGTTCCGCGATCGCAGGATCGCCGCGGCTTTCTGGAGGATGCGGGCGCGCTCGATGGGGGGTGTAGCTGACCATGCTGGGAAGGCTTTCTCTGCCGAGGCGATGGCAGAGTCGATGGCGCTGTGGGTGGTGGTGTGGATGTTCGCGATGGGCTGTGCGGTCGCGGGACTGATGGTCTGGAAGGAGGACGTGGAGCTTGCGGATTGCAGCTTCCCGTCGTAATAGGCAAATCGGGGCGCGTGTGGAAGAGACATGTTGGGTGTGCGATCTACGGGTATCAAGCAACGAGGTCAGGTTGGTGGATGAGACGGTCGTATGTGGGCAAGCTCTCTCAAGCTTCTCGACACTTTTTTTCTTTCTTTCAAGGATAAAGATAGTCAAAGATTGCAGATTGCAGCTGTTCTACCTTTGGAGCGTCAGCGCCCGTCCTGAGGTCTGAGCGCAAGGAAGGGCTTGCCAGTTGCTACACTTACATGGAAGTGGGGAACTTTTCACCCAAGGCGGAAGATGGGAAGCAGGTTATGCATACAGCGCGTTGGGTTGAGGGCCAGGATGCGGTCACCACTCAGCAGCGCATGGCATCGGGCGAGACGGGTGGTCGCGGGCTGTCTAGCGGAGGGTAATTAATCTGTGGCCGACGACGCCGCCAAACAATCGTCCCAGGAATGATGGGAGGGGCGTCGGAGCTCGCCGCATCGTGATTGGCCGGGATCGACGTTCCCGATGGCGATGGCGGGGTTGCTAGCGTCTGGATCACACCATCGGAGACTAGCAAAATCTTTGAGAAGGACCGCGACGTCCAACATGGGACGACCATTTCCCCCTCACGGTGCCGACGACGACGACGACGACGGAAACCAGCTGGGTCAGCCACATCGATTGTCCCATTCCCAGCGGGTCTGTCCTCGCTCCCTTCTCAACAGAAATCTCGTAGTCTTTAATCCCTCACAACCACCACCATCCCCGATAAGTGCACGTGCAAGCTCCCTTTACGGGCCGGTAAGAAAGCGGTCCGAGCACCTCTTGTCCAGGAAGTTGGCGTGCAGAGGGTGCAGTAGTCTATCTACGAGTCTCCCGCACCGACTGTTGACGTCGTTGCATCCCGGTGGAGCCATTCGACCTTTTGCGGCTACGAAGCCCTTGTCTTGTCGCTAGTATCAGATCTTGCCGGACCACGGCAATCGGAGCTATTTAACACCCTCCGACTTCCCGCGTGCCACAGCGTCCTCTCCAGAACGGTAAAACATTCTCCAAGCCTACCACACATCATGGCGGCAACCACCACCACCACCATTCCCTCGAATGCCACCTACGATTTCGTTATCGTCGGTGGCGGCACGGCGGGCTGCGTGATTGCCTCGCGCCTGTCCGAGTACCTGCCCAACAAAAAAGTCCTCGTGATTGAGGGAGGCCCAAGCGACTTCATGGATGACCGCGTGCTCCTGCTGAAAGACTGGCTCAATCTCCTTGGCGGCGAGCTCGACTACGACTATGGCACCACCGAACAGCCCATGGGCAACTCGCACATCAGACACTCGCGCGCCAAGGTGCTGGGAGGCTGCTCTTCACACAACACCCTCATCTCTTTCAGGCCGTTTGAGTATGACTGCAAAAGGTGGGAGGCCCAGGGCTGCAAGGGCTGGTCCTTCAAGACTTTTACGCGCGTGCTCGACAACCTGAGGAACACGGTGCAGCCAGTGCATGAAAATCACCGCAACCAGCTCTGCCTCGATTGGATTGATTCGAGCTCCAAGGCAATGGACATTCCAGTCATCCACGACTTCAACCACGAAATCAAGACCCAGGGTGCGTTGAAGCCCTCGGTCGGTTTCTTCTCCGTGTCATACAACCCCGACGACGGCCGACGGAGCAGTGCCTCCGTCGCGTACATCCATCCCATCCTCCGTGGAGATGAGACCAGGGAGAACCTGACGGTTCTTACCAACGCCTGGGTCGGCAAGGTCAATGTCCAGGGCGACAAAGTGACTGGCGTTAACATCACACTTCAAAACGGCGAGCAGCGCATCCTGAGCCCCAGATGCGAGACCATCCTCTGTGCTGGCGCTGTCGACACCCCGCGACTCCTGCTACTCTCCGGCCTAGGCCCGAAAGACCAGCTTTCGTCTCTGGGAATACCAGTCGTACGAGACATTCCTGGTGTTGGCGAGAACCTGCTCGATCACCCCGAGAGCATCATCATGTGGGAGTTGAACAAGCCCGTTCCGATCAACCAGACCACCATGGACTCTGATGCAGGTATATTCCTACGAAGAGAGGTGCCCAACGCAGCAGGCACAGACGGCGAAATTGCCGACATTATGATGCACTGCTACCAGATCCCGTTCTGCTTGAACACCGCTCGGTACGTCCTAGTAAACTCTCAATTTTTTTTCCCATTCACTAACGATATCCAGTCTCGGCTACGACACCCCCATCGACGCCTTCTGCATGACGCCCAACATCCCCCGCCCGCGCTCCAGGGGCCGCATCTACCTCACCTCGTCCGACCCCACCATCAAGCCCGCCCTCGACTTCCGCTACTTCACCGACCCAGAAGGCTACGACGCCGCCACCATCGTCGCCGGTCTCAAGGCCGCCCGCGAAATCGCCAAGCAAGCACCCTTTTCTGAGTGGCTCAAGCGTGAGGTCGCGCCTGGCCCGAAGGTGCAGACGGACGAGGAGCTGTCCGAGTACGGCAGGAGGGTCGCGCATACCGTATACCACCCGGCCGGAACCACAAAGATGGGTGATGTGAGCAAGGACAAATACGCGGTGGTGGACCACGAGCTCAGACTGCGTGGCTTCAAGGGTGTCAGGATCGCGGACGCAGGTGTGTTCCCGGAGATGCCGTCGATCAACCCTATGCTCACGGTCCTGGCCATTGGCGAGCGCTGCGCAGAGATGATTGCGCAGGAGTGGGGATGGAAGGGTCTGCAGAAGGAGAGGTTGTAAAGACGGTTGTTTGTTATGGCTACTGCATGGCGTCTCGGTGGATTGTTTGCGGTTATGTAGGTTCGATCTTTCAGCAACTACTGATGCATCTAGCTACCATGTTCCCTACGCAACAATGCCCTATGCAATTATTCTTCTGCCTGCTTGCCGCCCGGACGTTCCGGCTTTCATCATTCTAGGTCCCTGACAATATTCGTACAGCGTGGTTGCTCGTGGCATTGACTTTTAGAGGGTTTATCGTGTCGGCGATCGAGTCGGGTTCGTGGCAACCACGAGTATCTCTCCATCTTCGCTCTTCCTTCTCAAGGCCTATGCGTGGTGCTACCTTTCCATCCGTTCTCAGCTTCAACGCGTCCGCGTCCAATCGGGGTATCTTTTCATCACGTCGCGGCCCTACACGAGCCTTGTATCACATCCTCAGCCTCACCACTGCCGTATCGAGTTTTCCAACTCTTCCATCGACAAGTGCTCCACGCGGGAAAGATAAACGCCGTACCGCTCGCAGCACTGGTAGTAGCGGTCGCCGGGACCTCTGGTGAACTCTAGCGCTTCCTGCTCTCTGTATCAGCTGCTACTCACGTGTAAACGAGGCCGAGGCTCGGAGGCTCACGTAGTTGGGGTTCTCGCAGATTGCGCGAGAAACGACATCGCCCTCGTCGCAATTGCGCGGTGGCACGGTTGCGGACGCGGCGAGGGACAAGAGTGCGGCGAGGACGGAGGCGTGGAGACGCATGGTCGGTAGTGTGGTCGGCGGTTCGACAGGTGCTCGTGCCGGTGCGCAGGCGAGCTGGGTCGACGGGTCGACTGGTCGAGTGGGGGTGACGAAGCCGCCCGATGCAAGCAAGAGGGAGAAGAAGAAGGCTTTCGGCGGCCGGGCGTGCGGACGGCGACTTCGCGATGGCAGGCGCGGGGAGGGGGACGTCTTTTGGCCTTTATTGCCTGTGCCGCATGGGGACCGCTTTCACTCGTCTACCGACCCGCGACGCTCGTGTTTTTGCTCCTTTAATTGCGCGTGTTACGGACCCGGGGCGCGTGCGCGGGGTGAGCGGCAGGGATCGGCGTCCTGGCCTAGGTGGGGTCCGGGTAAGTGCTTATGTGTGGCTTGGCTGTGGGCCGGAGGGAGCGTTCTGGAATTTCGGGCGTTGGGGGTGTTGTTCATTGTGTTGGTTTGTATGGTGGGTAGATAGGTATAGATGTCGAGCATGTAGATGGATATGGTATTAGTAGTGGGGTATGTACAATTCTAGGTGCTAGGTGCTAGGTGCTAGTATACCGCGTAGCGGAACTTACGCTACGCAAGTACGACGTACAAAAACCCGTCTTCACCGGTTCGTACTGACTGCCCCCACTACCGTTGTGATACCGCATCGTAGCAGGCGGGTTGCTCCTTGATAGCAGCTGACATGTTTGCCTTCAGATCGACACACGTGTTTCGGAAAGTCCAGGCCGCACTTCGGCCCCATTGTGGGTGCTATCGTCGAATGAAACTTGCGTCTCCAACGTCTATCCCGGTGTCGCGGAATTTTTATTACTGCTCGCTGCATCGTACGAGAAGCCACATAGTATTACCATCGTGCTATCAAAGGCTCTGTAATTTCTCCGTTACATTGCATATGCCATCTGCGAAGGAAAGCAGGGTCTCGAGCGCGGAGACGGCGCTACATCCGTGTTTTTGTGACATGGCAGTGGGAAACGTGTCGTTTCCAGGAGAGAAGCTGAGTGGTGGTGCGCGTACCACGAATGACTGGAAACGTCGAAGATACTGAAGGAGTTGATTCTATTGCGTCAGAACCTACCTCAGAAAGCCCGCAGACAGGATATATACTGCAGCAGGGGCGCGCCAGTCCGTCTAAGTGGTGGTATAGTGATGAGTTGTACGTCGAGGATGCTGTGACACTGATGCACCGCTAGAATGGCTTTACCTTGACTCTGCGACGAGTAATTGATGGGCAGGCACGCTGTTGTTCTTTGACTGGATTGTGAGTCTTATTACAGCTCAAGGGCAGACTCAGTCATTTCCTGGTATTTAATCGGCGTCTTCTTCTTTCAATTTTCTTTAATCTTGTAGATACATTCGAATTCTGCTATGCACTCTGCACTCTGCACTTGCTACATAATCTTTTAACACCACAGGCTCACTCCTTTGCTCTTAGCAATAGATCTTAGGCCCAAAGAACAAGCCCCTTCGTATATTCAGTAAGATAGAACCTACGTGAGCGTGTGGAAGAAACGTACACCATGTATCAGGCAATACCGGGTATTGACCTCAACTTCGGAATCGAGCTTGAGTTTTATTTCATCGCCGATGAACTAAAGAAACACATCGATGCGAAATACCCCACTAGAGCAGAGCATCCGGGGATTACGAGAGATGCAGAACTGTTGATAGCACGAGAGTTTGTTAGCGCGAAATTGAATGAACTCAAGGTCGAAAACAAGGTCTACGAAGGAAGAGAGGCTAAAAGCAGCGATGACTACAAAAGTTTGGCAATCAAGTCGGAAAGTTTGCATCCGCCCAGGCCATTGGAGCAATGTAAGTAATCTTCACTGTAAGTTGTCCATGGCAAATGCTAACCAGCATAGTCGAAATGGAGCTAGCGACTCGCATCTACAATATCCACGATGACCAAAGGCAGTGGATGAAGGACATGAGAAAAATCTTCGCCGCTCTTACGAACGGCGACGGAACAATGAACGTTGAATCTAAAGCTTCTTGTTGCAGCACTCAAATTCACATCTCCCCAGCGAATGAGGATGGCCGATGGACCCTAGCACAGCTAAAAGCCATTGCCAAAGCCGCACTGTACTATGAGCGATGCCTCGATATGTTGATCTCTACAAAGCGTAAAGCCAAGAACTTCTCGAATCACGCGAGCGTGCACTACCAAACCGAGATGCCAGATTCAAGAAGTGACGATGAACGCAAAGCCGAGGCGGAAGCTTACAAAGTAGCTGCTCTTCGTCCGCTGTGGAAAATGTATTTTCAAGGAGCCGACGTCGCTCCGCCTGTACAGTCCAGTCATTCCGGTGTTAAGCTTCAGCCGTGCAAAGGCGCCCAAAACGCAATGGCGGCTATCGACTCAGTGCAATCCCCAGAGGACTTGGCTGCACTCATGTGCACGACACCATGGTACAAGCCAGGCGGGCAAAGACTCGACCGCCACTTCAACTGGAACTTCCTGCCCGTCGTCAGCGCAGACCCTAGAGGCACCGTAGAGTTCCGAATGCAAGAAGGTTCGACGACGGCCACGGACGCGATCGCTCGAACCTTGCTCCCGTTGGCCTTTGTACAAGCAGCACTTTCCCCGGAGACTAGTGTGTATCCGGACAAGTTACCGTTAATGTGTGACTGCGAGCGATTCGTGAAAGACGGCCTCATATTGTGTGGGTATGATTTCTTCGACGCCGATCCCGTGTTTCAGGGTAAGAGGGACTCGGTGCCTTCTTCTATCTTCTTTCAGCCAAGGGACTCGTTTGTTATGCGGTTTGATGGGAGTGGGAATGAATTGTCGGACGAGTCGTCTTCGGACGAGGATAGTGAGTCGCTGAGCGACGGTTGAGCCTAGAAATGTAGATACTTGAGGTTATAGAGTATATAAACTCTTTTGGCGGATGTATTACGTGGGTGAGTCGGTTGTAGCATCACAGACGATGTATTGAGACGGTGAACAAGTGAACGTGGGACGAAGTGGTGCGCAAAAGAGCTAACTAGGATCACGCTCGACCGAGTATTGCATGTGTACTATTGAGAGATTTAAGCAAGCACCGTGAAAGCCTGTTCATGAAATGCATTTCATATCTCACCATTTCTCTATCCAGGCAATAAGGAAGCAAGCGAAGATCGCAACTCTGAGGTACAGACTGCGTGGCGACTTAGCAAAGGGCAGTCGAAGATTTAAAACATTAAGCATCGAGAACTTCCATGAACAGACTCTGTTAAATTAGTCCCTCGACCTTCAGGATAATAGCGTGAATAATCATATCGCCGCATGCGTGTGATGCACTCAAGCCTAGACCAGCCCACTCGCAGAAACCCCGTTTGAAGCCCCTCTTCTAGCATGTCTGTGTTCGTCCATCGTTAGCAACTGAGATTGCTTGGATTCGACACAGGACGACCAGCCCGCTTCTCCGGAAGCACGCCCGCTTTACAAGCTGTCTTCTTTGCATCAGCAGATACCTGCGATATATCCGACACGATAGTGTTTCCAGAAATCGAGCGTCCCGACTTTCCGAAATTGCCGGTCACGGTGTTGTTCGCCGTGTTTACTCCATTTTGCGCGTACCACTGACCGCTCGAGAGGAAGATGTTTTTCTGAAAGATGTATGAGTTCGAACCTTCGTCGGTGTACATTCCGAAACCGGTGGAATCGAAAGCATAGTTCTCGTTGATATACGTAGAAGGGCTCTTCGAAAGCGTGTAGATCGCACCCAAGTCCGTGTGCGAGTATCCATAATGGTGAATCAAGTTACCCTCAATACGGTTGTTCTGCATGACGGTTGGTGTTGTGTACTTGGGCTGATACTTGTAGAGCCCTCGGTTGACGTACTCCGAGCTACCACCAGCATCGTTCGAGCCCCAGCCGTAGCCAAGACAGATACCGGAGTATGGTGCGATGTCGATATCATTGTGCGAAACAGTCGAGTATTGGACGTAGGTCGCGAGAATGGGCACTGTGGAACTGAAGAGCGAGGACACGTTATAGAAGATGTTGCCGGAGATTTCAATCCCGGTATTAATCATGCGCGCATCGCTGGGATGGTGGGCGTCGGCTCGGATGCCTCCTGCAGTGATACTATTGCCCATCACCTGCGAAAAGTACCCGTCTCTAACCGCAACATTAGAGGCTCCCAGTCCGACACCGGTCACATGCGCATTTGCGTCATTTCCGATTCCGACGCCGCCGGCACCTAGTTGGGTGTATTTCCCGCCAGAGAGAACGATGTTTTTGGCTGCGCTGATCTGGATGGCGGAGGGCATCTGACACCAATTGGGACGAGTAGACTCGAAGTTGGATGTGTCGTATGTTTTGTTTTCGCACATATTGCCTCCCGTCTGCTGGTCGATATAGCCGGTGGAACTCGGCTGAAGCCAGGTAGTGTGCGCCTATAACGTTAGATACATCTTCCGCTGTGCAGAGCCGAAAGTGCTTACGAAGCTGATGCCCTGGAAAAGAATATCGTGCACTGGATTTGCATAGGTACCACCAAACACCACTAGCGTCTCAGCAACACCCAAATACGCTTCAACACTATCCATCTTCTCTCCGGATAGAGGCTTGTAGTAGACCTTTCCTGCCCCAGAATCCAGATAAAATTGACCACCTTCGGTGAGCAACGCCAACGCATTCTGCACCCAAACACCAAAATCCGCGTTGGGTTTGGAAATTGTATCGTATCCCCAATTCTGGTTGAACCACGTGTTCTGCTCCATGACAAGCTCTTTGTTGCCGGCGGATTGAATGGGCGCATACCGATCCGCGAAGGAGTTGATGAAGCGGACCTCAGCATTCGCGATCCCGGCAGTGGAGGTGAGCCAATCGTATGATCCAGACGTCCATCTCATCGAAGTGCTTGTGTAACTTAAGTCCTTCCTGTTGATCTTCCTGCGCGCGTAATTGGATGCCTGTCCATTGACGTAAAGGTTCCGCGATTTGACACCGATGGGAACACTGGCGGAGTAAACACCATTGGAGCCTGCTGCCCAATTGGAGACTCTGAGCCCGCCTGATACTACCGCACCGGATCCAACCCAGTTCACGCTAAAGCCACCCTTCCCGGAGTCGTCCGCCGTGAACTTGAGTGGCGTAGAAAGCGTGTAGGTACCGGAACCGACATGTACGGTGATGTTGTCGTTCAAGGTACCTGCGAGCTTGCTGCGAACAGCTTGCTGAGCTTTTGGTAGTGTTTGGAAAGCTGCTGTTGCCGATGTGCCCGCATTGCTGTCCGAGCCTGTAGGAGAGACGTAGAAGTCAACCGCTGTTGTGAGCTGATGGCAGAACGCCGCGCAAATCAAAAGAAGTTTCGAAACCATGATTGCTTCCCCTTGCAAACAAGTAAAACCGTGATTTGCGGAGACTCGGCCTTGCCCATGTTTGGTTTTTTATGCACGCCCACGGCAAAATTTGGACACATTCAATCTATTCCTGGCAGAGAAACCACGTGTGATAAAGGAGAACGATCAAAAGTGCGGAGAGATGTAGATCGCAAATATCCTCTGGAGAGGAGCATTTCTCTACAAAAGGTGTTAGGCGTAGCTTCGGTAGAACAAACCGGGAAATGCTGGCTGCCCGTTTCATCCGTACCTGGTTCATCACGCTGGTTCCTGCATACCCGCCAACCAAGTTCGGTGGTAACATCTTCCGCGGTGCAACGTTGATTGGTCGAGGCCAAGGATTTCTCCGATCTCAAGTGAAATACTTGAGCCTGATATATAATGCCGTCTTTGTGGAACCTTTCCCATATTGTGTGAGTGGTGTGAATGGTGGAGGAAATTGTAGCCGTCCTATGGCGTCGCTTCCATTGCTTCTCGCTCCTCGGAGGAAGAATGATATAAGTAATAAGTATCTCGATGTCAGCAAAGAAGTCCAGGCAGCTTCAGAATTTGGAGGGTGTCCGTATATCGCAACAAAATGCTGTTCTTCTCTTCACTCGCAGGGGCATTGCTCCTAGGAGCAACATCCGTGCTCGGCGCACCAGCCATCAATGGCGATGGTACGTCAAATCTCCGCAGCATTTGTGATAGTGTGCTTCAGCTCATACAATAAAGCATTGTCTGCAAGTGTCCTCAACAAACGCGACAACTCAGCAGGCTGCGGGAAAACGCCGACTCTAACCTCGGGCACAAGATCCGTCAATGTCAATGGAAAGAACCGCCAGTACACATTACGCGTTCCGTCCGGATACGACAAGAGCAAGCCGTACAAGCTCATCTTCGCCTTCCACTGGGTTGGCGGTACCATGGGCGACGTCTCTGGCGGAGGCTCTGACGGCGCAGCGTGGGCGTACTATGGCATGCAAAAGAAGTCCGCCGAGACTGCCATTCTTGTTGCACCGCAAGGCTTGAACAACGGTTGGGGGAACAGTGGAGGAGAGGACCTTGCATTCGTAGACGCGATGAGAAAGGCGATTGAAGGTGATCTCTGTGTGGATACGACGAAGCGATTCGCCACAGGCTTTTCGTATGGTGGGTCGATGTCCTTCTCGATCGCATGCTCTCGAGCCAAGGACTTCCGCGCCGTGGCGGTCATTTCTGGAGGACAATTAAGTGGATGCGATGGAGGCAATGACCCGATCGCGTACCTTGGTATTCATGGTATCAGCGATGGTACTCTACCAATTGCCAGCGGTCGGACACTACGTGACAGGTTCGTTAGGAACAATGGCTGCGTAAGCCAGAGTCCGAAGGAGCCTTCATCTGGTAGCAGGACACATGTCAAGACAAACTACTCTGGATGCAAGTCTGGGTATCCCGTTAGTTGGATTGCGTTTGATGGTGGTCATGCGCCTGCGCCCGTCGACGGTGGAAATGATAGTGGCGCTCGGAGCTACACTCCGGATGAGATTTGGGGATTCTTCAATCAGTTCTAGTCGAGAATGTGTTAGAAAGAACGTAGAATCATACGGAAAGCTCCAGCCTTGTTCGACTCAGTCTCTCACCGATGTGACAAGCGCGTGACTTTGCTGCAGATTTGTTGCAAGCCACGAACTTTGAAGAGATGACGAGCAAGTAGCAGCAATGCCAAACATTCTGCGCAAGCAAAAGGTGTAAGTACTATGCGTTGAAGCACAGCAGAGAGTAGATCAAAATTGACTTACACACGTTCCCCTAGTTTGCCCCAGAGACTGTTTGGTGGCGCATCCGAAATGACCACACCGCCAGGACATCCCTCATACGGAATTAGTTCGGCCAATCAATCAGGACTGGAGACATTCCAAAATCGGGGCATCTTAGCCTATCCCGGAAGTCGAAGACCGAGATCAGGTGGAATGAAGCAGGAGAAACCAAGAATGACAACACCAGAGACACCAGAAAAAGAGACGCCGGAACTAAAGATGCCGGAAATCGTCAGTATAGTTAGAGGCCCTCCGTCAGAAACCTCGAGTGAAGACGAGCGCAGTACTTATAACGACTTCTCTCGCGCCACCGAAACTGACTGGAAGCCTAAAATAGTGCGAGAGCAAGATTTCGACAACATGCCGGTTCGGTTCGTCAATGTTGGACATTGGATCACGCGTCCTGCCCTTTCCACCAACCGCGAGATGTTCAAGACGATCTTCCAGCTAGCGAAGAACTACCGCGAGATGGCAACCGTAAGTGAACGGGGGGCAGACAGTCAAACCGATCTCGACCCCGCGGATGCAGAATTGCAGCGCTTGCGCGAAAAACTCAGAAATCTTCCTGCGGCTAGTGCGGAAGCGAGAGAAATAGAGGCAGCGCTTTGTGCATGTAGGCTGAGGTTGGAAGATTGTCAAAGACGGAACCAGTGCTTGATTTCAGAGTTCGAAAATGCGGGCGACGAGGCGGCGGCTGAAGCTATGGCGCTTGCTAACGTTATGGATGACGCTCTGGTAGGCCTCGGGGTTGTCCCTTCGAAAGACCTGCCGAACGCAAAGGCAGTTGTGCCATTTCGCTCGATTGGGGACGCAGAGATCTCTTCTGATTCGAACGAGAATATGGCCTCCGAAGACGAAGACGAAGAGGATGATGAAGGTGAAAAGTTATCGTCGCCCAAGGGACGCAGTAGCTCAGAATGGAGTGGTGAAGCCGGTGAGTGTATTCCGGAACCACAAATTAGGAAGCAACCGACAAAAACTTGAGACGAGATTGCAAAGCTCTCGCGAGCACTTCAAACAGATCGACCAGGAACTGAACGTGCACCTAGGGATTAATAAGACAGCACTAACCCTCATTATTAGATTAAATCGTACAATGAAAGATCAAGATTACTTGGGTGAAGATTCGGTGGTCCAACGCCTTCGGCTCGAGGATGATTTCAACAAGAGTTGGATGAAGAAGTGTAGGGATCTTACGCGTACATGGATCGAAGCCGAACAAGCCTTGCACGACGCTAAAGATGGACTGCGACGGTGATACCTCAGAGGTAATCAATGGTGGCGGGTTGGAAGAGGATCGGCGATCAAACGTTGGAAGGGGAACGGAAGGGATGCAAGACTTTTGTTTTTGCTGCATGGACAAGGAGTACCGCCATGAAGATTTGCCGAAGGGCGGGATAAGGTTCGCGGTAAATAAGAGTGTATGCAAGGTATCGATGGAATGGGCCCATTTACACTCCTCGGGGGAGAAGAAAGGCGAGGAAGTAAGTGATAAGCACGAAATGAACGTAAGCTGACTAGTTGGAATGACACGTGGTGCAATAGTGATGTGTTTAGGAGACTAACATACGAACTCGTCCTTCGTATCAGCTTCACATATCCCTCTTAGCTCCTCGAATCATCTTTGACGCAGGCGTCTTCAACGCAAGAATCCTGTCAGCAGCACGCTCTGCTACGGCGAAGATAGCAGCAGACGGGTTGCCGGTGGTCATGCCAGGGAAAATGGACGCATCTACAACGAACAGGTTGTCTGTTCCGTAGACCTTGGTGTTAAGATCGACAACAGCTTTACCGCCAGTGCGGCCATCATCGGGCCCTATGGTACAGCTGCCGGTCCAGTGGTTAGACCCGCGCGAACCAGATGTGGCCGGGATCTGTTCAACGATCAGTATTCGTACAAGCGGCGAACTGAGTAATTAGAACAACTTACACTGTTGACGAAAGCAGTTGTCGTCTGACTTGAAGTAGGCGTGATCCAGGTCAGATTCTGCACGCTACCCAGCACGCTGCGGACATAGTCGATTCCGGCAATCACGGCTTCCTTGTCCGCCGCGTTGCGGAGGTAGGGCTGGGTAGCGACTTGCATGTTGAGTTGCGCATTGATACCTGCCCGGCCGCGCGATGTCGTTCCCTTGCCGAGGTATTGCGTGATTGTCATTGCGGCTGAGTGGTATTAGTGTGCATGCTCAAATGTGTTGTATTTCCAATACATACTCTTGGTCCTGCCCTCAATGCGAGCCTGCCATTGCGTGTGCCGAGTGATTCCATCGGATCCGTTGTGCGTAGTCCAGAACTGGGTGCTTGTGAGCTTAGTGGTTTTGACGAAATCGAAAAAATTCTTACAATTGGACCTAGGTTCGGAGCAACTTGAGCCAAGATACCGGACCGTTGTTCTTCGGCTTGTTAGCATTCGGTTCAACACTGTTAAGCGTAGTGCTTACTGAGGTAGGCATCCACATCCGCCTGAATCGGGCTGCCCCATGCGCCATAGAAGTCGTAGAAGACAATGTCTGGGTGCGCAATCTGGATGTCCGTTCCAACATGGTCATTTAAATTGTTACCAACGGGAAGGTTGATCCACTGATCCTGAGAGATCATGGTGGCGCCATCGAGGGTTGAACCCTTGACAATGTTCAGTTGATCGGTAGGACCAATGCCACTTCGGAAGAGAAACTTGGCAGAGCCCATGGTTCCAGCAGAAACAATGACTCGGCCGGTCCCAGGAGTGACATTCACGGTGCCCGAACGACCGGCTCCATTTTTGCACTCCAGCTCAACACCCGAGATAAGTCCACCTTTGCGGACCACCCTCCTGGCTCCGGTGTTCACCCAAAGGTTGAACTTGGGACGCGCGATCGCTGTCTCGAGGTAGGTCCTCAGCGGCCCGTGTCGCTCAGCATTTTGGATGAAAAAGGTGGCGTGAGCGTATGTACGGTTCTTCTCGTTCGGGACGTCGTTTGCCACGACGTACTTGAAGCCAGCGGTATCTAGTCCTTTCGTGACGCGATCGAAGCCCTGCTGTAAGTAGAGCTTTCCATCCTTAGATGGGGTGTAGGTCTATCGTAGGATTAGCAACAATTACACTCGAAAGATATATGACTTACTGAAGGTATTCTCGAGAACACTTTTTCAACAGGCTTTGCCATGTCCGTGGACTTCCAGCCATCAGGGAAGTTGTGGTCCCAGTCCTCGGAGTGAGGCTTCCAATACAGCGCAGAGTTCACTGCAACGCCGCCACCCAACACACTACCGCAGTATCAGCACATGTGGAGTATCGAGGAAAGACGAAAATTACCAGCCGGCCATAACACCAGTGTCATCGCATGCGACACCTGTAGGATCAACCCAGATCTGGTTGAAGAGACCTGGAACATCGAAACGCGTCAAGTTCGTGCCCTCCAACCAGGAAGGCTTCATTGTTCCATTGAATCTGCCGCTGGAGAGAGGGCCCTTCTCAAGAAGAAGCACCGAAGCGCCTGATTCGCTCAAGCGGTCCGCCATGACGAGCCCACCAGCTCCAGATCCAATGACGATGTAATCATATGTCTGGGAAGGCGCCGCAGTGCAATCGCTCTGCACGAGTCCAAAGAAGACAGCCGCAGCCGCAGCAAGAGCAAGAGTGCGAGCCATGGTTCGCAATTGATGTTCGAATGGCACAAGAAAATTGTCGTGAGAAGCTGGTGATGACTCCAAACAAGACTCCCAGATATATGGTCACTGCACCCCAGATTCCTTCTACCGGAACGAGTGGGGAAACATGTCGAGCCGATCCTCCGGATTCCAAATTCGATAGACATATTTGCAGGAACGACATGTGATGTTGGCAAGGTCTGCTCGCCTTCCAGAAGGACATTAGCCACCGAGTTGTTCCGGGGTGTTTAGGCGGGCGCCCAGTCCTAGGCACGGAAAATATATGAGGCTTTGCTGGATGGAACAATCCGCCACAGCCGTCCGTGAGCCGCATAGGAGTAATAGGGCCGTTGGCACTTTCGCGGCAATTTAGCGATAGGAGGAGGCGTCGAGCCCCGCCTCCGCACCTCCTCCTACATCGGCATTGGACCGGCAATAGTCATTGCCTCGTGTTTTTAATTCAAGCGCGTGGAGCTGGGGAGCGAGTTCATATCCCAAAGGTTGCACTGCCGATGTGGAGCGTGTCGTGCGTGAGGTGAAGGGAGTCGGAGGTCATGCCCACGCCGATGAGCTGTGGACCCTTCGTAGATCATTCCTCTTTGGAACCAAACGGCGCTTGCCACAAGAGGAATAGGTTCTGCCCGAACTTTGATATTTCCGAACAACACCACCGAGTCGCATGGACGTCCCCAGCATCGTCCCACCATGTTTCTCACCAGGGGCACGGCGGCCAACGACGTCGTCGGCCATTTGACGTCATAGCGCATCGCGGCGGGCCGAAGTCTCGTTACACGCCGACTGCTGCGAACTGCTTCCTTCGCGAGTCTAAGAGGTGCGGTGGCAGAAAGCCACCCAGGCCGACCGTTCCCACTCCCGTCCTGCCCGTCGCTTCTTCCCCAAGAAATGCTGCTCCACAAAGTAACAGTGAAGCCCAGCTTATGAAGTTACACCTCGACGCGCGTCAACTCAGCGGGTGTCCATGAGAGTCAAGTCGCGCAGAGCCGCATCGGCCCGTTAGAAGCTTCTTCACACTCAAGCTCCACTAATGGCCCACTGAAACTGATCAAGCTCCACCAAGGAAGGTTCTAAAGCTTATCAGACCCACTGCACCTTTCTCTTACTGGCACATCCGACGTAAGATCGCGATATATCGTCACGGCGGAGGGACCAAATTTTCACTGGGTCCTCCACATGACCATGTAGCGCTGTGAGGAGCACCATGGGGAGCGTCTCCAGTAATCTCCATGATTCCCCACGGGTGCTGGTTCTCCACCGGGGATGTATAAAAGGCGGAGACGTCTCGCTCCCAAGCTTCACGGCCATCTATCTGCTGTTCTATTCGCATTAATTTTTCACTTGTTTTGGTCTAGTCGCTGCACATCATGGACGAAAAGACTATCGAAGCCTCCGACCCATCTCGGGTGGAGATCTCCAACGCATCGCCGCCAGCATATGACGCACCCAAAGCGAGGGCCGAGCAGCTCGAGAATGCGCGCGGCTGGGAGTCTGAGAACCTCATCCATGATCTAGAGAAGGAGCTGGAGCGATCCAACTACAAGAGTGGATTTTTCGATCTAGAGTTCAAGAACCCAAAGCATTTCACATGGATGTTGGTCGCTTTCGCGTCGATGGGTGGATTACTGTCCGGACTTGACCAGAGCTTGATCTCTGGAGCCAACCTTACGCTGCCGCAAGATCTAGGCCTCACAGCCCAACAAAACTCCCTGGTGAACGCGGGCATGCCCTTAGGAGGTCAGTTGAAGCAATAATTGTTTGTTCCAGGTCATGCTAACCTCCTATAGCTGTCGCCGGTGCCTTCCTCATCTCTCCATGCAACGAGTACTTTGGTCGTCGCTGGGCTATCCTCATCTCCTGCATACTGTACACGATTGGTGGAGCACTCGAAGCCGGTAGTATGAACTACAGCATGATTGTGGCCGCCCGCGTCATTCTCGGTGCCGGTGTTGGTCTCGAGGGTGGAACAGTGCCTGTCTATGTCGCCGAGACGGTCGAAAGCAGACTGCGTGGTAACCTCGTATCGCTGTACCAATTCAACATTGCGCTCGGCGAAGTGCTCGGATACGCCGTTGCCGCCATGTTCATTAAGGTACCTGGTAATTGGCGCTACATCCTTGGCAGTTCGCTCGTCTTCAGCACTATCATGGGCATCGGAATTCTCTTCATGCCGGAATCACCTCGCTACCTTATGCACAAAAAGAAACCTCTCGAGGCCTTCAAGGTCTGGCGTCGAATCCGTGGAACTGCCACGCATGAATCGCGCGAGGAGTTCTTCATCATGAAAGTCAGCACCGAAGAGGAGGCCGCCGAGGTCGCCGCTGGACGTACCGGCAACTACCCGTGGATGGATTTCTTCACCAAACCACGCGCACGCCGCGCTATTATCTATGCCAACATGATGATTTTCCTTGGTCAGTTCACCGGAATCAACGCTATCATGTATTACATGTCGGTCCTCATGTCCCAGGTCGGATTCAACACATATGACGCTACCTACATGTCCCTTGTGGGCGGTGGCTCTCTCCTCATCGGCACTATACCCGCCATCTTCCTCATGGAGACTTGCGGTCGCCGCTTCTGGGCCATTGCTATGCTCCCTGGGTTCTTCATTGGCCTCGTCTTGGTAGGCGTGAGCTACCAAATCTCGAGTCTCTCGGCCTCTCTGGGCGTGTACCTGACCGGTCTCATTCTCTACGAGCTGTTCTTTGGCTCCTATGCGGCGCTGACTTGGGTCATCCCTTCGGAAGTGTATCCCACATATCTCCGCTCGTATGGTATGACAACATCCACTGGCTGGTTGTTTCTTTCTTCCTTTATCGTCACATACAACTTCACCGGCATGCAGAACGCGTTCTCGAAGACTGGTCTATCGCTCGGCTTTTACGGCGGTATCGCGGTCCTCGGGTGGTTCTACCAGATCTTGTTTATGCCCGAGACGAAGGGCAAGACTCTTGAGGAGATCGACCAGTTGTTCCAGCAGCCCACTAGAGAGCTGGTGAAGCAGAACGCAAAGAGTGCGATGGAGGTGACGAGCGACTTGATGCATTTCCGTTTCCACAAGGTCTTCATCCAGAACAATCGCAGGGTCGCGTACGAGGAGTAGGTAGGGGGTGTATAACTCGCGGTTGGACAGTGAAAGAATTGGATGGTCCTTGGGAGGGGGCCCTTGGGATGGCCGGTTGCTGGAAGGAAGGCTGAGGTTATGGTGGTTTGGTCCAGCCGATGTGGCGTAATGCCTCGCGTCGCTGCCTGGGCTGCAGGCTGACACTGGCACCTTCTCGTTGAGCATCATCAACCCCGTTCCCGTCTAGCGAAATGGTAAAACTATGCCCCTTTCCCCATGTTCCTGTGCCGCCCTTCCGAGACACCTGTCGGCACTTTCACTGCACTCACCGGATTGTTGCCTCGCGTTGCCCTGCGGAAGGAAAGCGCGGCGCAGGCAAGGTGAAGGCAGGCGCTTTGTGTAACCACGTGCTCGCGACAGCCTGACGCGTCTTAAGTGCAACCTCGCGCTGCTGTCAATACCTCATCCCTCCACTACACCACACCGAACCTCAACCGCGGTACTCACAACCGCAGGGCTCGACCGCACACTCAAAAGGCCCCGCACACTGAAAAGGCCCCGCACTCGCGCCTGGAGACCGTCGCCGCAGCCTCAACACGTTCGCTCCAACCATCACTACCATATCAACTCCGAAGACGTGACACGCCTGCAGTAAAGTGACCCACAATGAGCGCAGGAGCAGAGGCCGACTATGAGTACGCTCTACAACTGCACGCAGAGATGAACGACGACCTTCCACACACTCTGGTAGCTTCATCAGAGCAGAATCTAGAGGATGTGATTGACTATGATGCTGATTTCGCGCTCGCTTTGCACATGCAGTTCAACGACTCCGCCGAGGCGCAAGCAGCAGAAACCAGTACATATGCATCCACTTCGAGGGCCCCTTGGAACACCCCAACTACACCTACCCCGCAGACGCCCCCACGGGAAACCCCTACCCAGCAAGCCGGCGTGCATGAGGACTTCGCCCTCTACGGTCGCGATTATTCAGAGCTCTCTCCCAGTACGAGCGTGTGGATCCACTCCCTCACCAACTTCACGACTTGGCTGAGGACCAGAAGGTGCCTCACGTGCCAATATCTCCTCGTACAGTCGGTGGACAATATCATCGAGATATTCAAGAATTGGCAGGAAGGGAACGCCGCCTTGACGCCACAGCTCAGATGCCTGGCTTGCATGTCATCAGCTTGCATTGCATGCGATTCAGGTATCCCCGCAAATAACTCGTCTATCAAAGTCCAGGGCCGGGAGATCTCGTGGTGCTGTAGTGGTGGAAGGCTGTTTCTGCTTTGGGTCCTTCTTTGCGGCTTCGACCACCGTGACATCGCCGCAAAACAAAAGCACAGCTCCAGACCAATATCAAGCAACGACGCAACAGATCAGCAATCGGGAAAGGCGAGCCGGTGGGGCAAGAAGGTAAAGACTCAAGTCCGGGACAACGGCGTGGGGTTTGGAGGTTACTCCAGAGACGTCTACTTCCCTATGGTGGAGGGATCCGACGTCTTCGATGTAGAAGTCTTCGGCGTCACCCCTCCAGACGATCTAGCAAAGTACTACGGTGCCAAACGAGCCCGTGGTCCATCCAAAGTATCCGAATCCAACGACAAAGTCCGAGCTCGAAAAGCGCAGAATGCCGAGGACTCCTTCAACGCATGCATCTTGAAGTTCGTCTGGGCCTTGCTTCCATCTCCCAACCAAGATTCTGGCTTCGATGTCGACCCCCCTGGCGCAGTCCCGAACATTCTGCTTGAGAGCAAGATTCTCGGCTATTGTGCCGAGCTCTTGCGGAACGACTCATTGGAAGATGCTTCGAAGCGACGCGGGCCTTACGACCAAATGTTGAACTTTCTTGAAACAGTCAGTTTGCATCCTAGCACAAGTGGCGTTGTGTTCAATGAGCGACCTGTACGTCCTGACAAGGTCGATCTCCTCGTTTTATCCTTCCAAGACGCTCCTGCTGTTTCGACCGAGGGCGCCGCTTCGTTGTTTGAAGGCCTTCGCAATTTGACGACACAGAGCAACTTGCTTCTCCAGGGTGCCCGTGCACATGCGGAAGAGTTCAGGAATACGGACGGGCAGAATATTCTTTCGCTGTGCCGTCGAATCTCAGAACTTTTCCAGACTCTTGACGCGAGCAACACGCGAAAGACAGAGAAGACCGAGACCTTGATCGAGAAACCGGTAGCAGAATCTATCACTGATCTTCCACACGATGAGATACTCGCAACTCACGCATTTGCCAAGGAAGCACGATCGCTGCGGACGGCGCAACCCGGCCGAATGAAACGACTTATCACAGAGATCACAACCCTGAACACAGGCCTACCTCCTGGTATCTTCGTTCGCTACGGCTCAGACCGGCCCGACATCCTAAAGGTCATCATCATTGGCCCTTGCGGAACTCCCTATGAGAATGGCATGTTCGAGTTTGACTTATTTTGCCCTACATCGTATCCCCACGAACCACCCATGGTCAAGTTCAAGACAACGGGAGGAGGAGCTGCCGCATTTAATCCCAATCTGTACCCTTGCGGGAAAGTGTGCCTCTCGCTACTTGGGACCTGGCAAGGTGAGCCTTGGAAATCAGGAGAGTCGACGCTGCTACAAGTCTTGATCTCATTGCAAGCCATGATTCTGTGCGAGGAGCCGTGGTACAACGAACCTGGTCGTGAGGGACATCGTCGCCCGGGTCAAGAGAATCCTAGGTCCAAGTCATACAACCATACTGTCCGCATGCTCACCGTTAGGCACGCGATACTTGGATGGGTTGCGAAGCCTCGAGATTGGCAGCTCTGGAATGGTGTTGTCAATCAGCATTTCAAGCAGAACGGAAACAGAATCCTAGAGACTGTCAGTAAATGGGCTACGGAGAAGAAGCCCGAAGGGTCTAGAGACTTTGTGGACATGGATTACGACTGGATAGAGATACGCACTCCCATGGACATGGGCGAGATGCTACCACAGCTGCAAGCAGCGTTGCGCAAGTACGGCGCCACCTTTGTCGTTCCGCAAATTCCACAGACTCCCAAACCAGAGAGCAAACCACCTCGCCATCGCAATCTAAGCTCGCTTACGGGTTCCGGAGGATTCTCGCAATTCTCTTCTGTGCCACCTCCCCACCCTTCTTCCACAGCCGTACCGTACATACCCGGGCCTCCTCCGCCCAACCCTACTTTCACGGCATACCTACCAGGACCACCACCTCCGCCCCCTTTTACATTTCAGGAGCCATTGAGACAGTACCACATGCCCCAGCAGCCACCACCAGACATTCATCAGCCAGCGTCCTCCATGTGGGAGCCTGTCTTTGGAAGCGTGATGGGTTATAATACAGGTCAAAATGCGGGTCAACTTGATACAGGCCATTTTCCAGACCATTACGAAGGCAGAGGACGTGGTGGTGGTTCTTATGGTGGAGATAGAGTCCCACCAGGTAGGGGTGGATACAATCCTTTCACCTCTTTTGTAGGTCGAGGAGGAAACACCACAGCAGATCCATCGGACGCTCAGGCATCGAGGTGGGATCTGCCTCCACCTGCTGACGCAGAGCCAACAAGCAAGCTGCATGATAATACCAATCGTTTCCTGGATGATTTGCAGTTTAGAACGCGCGGAGGATTTTCGGGACGTGGCAATCGTGGAGGACACGGAGGTTTCTTCCCTCGTGGTGGAAGGGGTCGGAACTAGCTCGACATGTTGCAGTTGAAGTTTAGACGGCATGGCGAGATCAGAGGCCAGGTTGATGGTTTGTACCATAGCGGAGACTATTAGCATGATGTAACCTCGGTGTGACTCTGTTTTGAGATCACCAATCCTTCAAATCCACCGCGTAGCCATATACTGTAGCTCGCGATCGTAATTAATCTCCAGGAGATCTTTTGAACATCAGCTCCCTTCGGTTTGTACTTGTACAATTTATCCGAACAGCCGTCGCGACCTGATCAGGGTTGAAAGGTCCAGTACTGGCATACAAGGTTTTGTTCGCGGTTGTGCAGAGGCAGGAAGACTGAGAATGTTGGATTGTTCAGTTGATGTATTTCGATCGTCTCTTCTTAACCACGGTGGTGTTGACGTTACTTGGCACCCATGACGTAAGATTATGTGCTGAGGCTTACAACGCAGGTCAATTCCTGTTTACCCGGAGTGGCATGGTGGCTTGTACTCTCACCGGTTCGCTTGGAATTTGCACGCAACTGCCTTAAGAAGCACGCATCCGCCTCGGGGTTTTTCATCCTGTTCTTGCTCCACCCTGTCTTTCTAGGAGCTTTCGCCCGCTTTCGCCCGCTTTCAAATAGCTTAGGTTTAGCTACTTTGCTTAGCTCTATTAGCTTAGTCGCCCAATTCTGTTCCGCATTCGTATAAGACTGAACCCGCCACTGTGTTAGTTATCTCACACAGAGCACTGCAATTTCCTCATTCATTGAGTCCTAAATAATTCACTACATCCATATATCAGCAACGATATGCGCGTCCATGCTACGCGCTATATGGAAAGAGACCGTGACCGCAGCATGTGGAACCTCGGGTCAGGCCCGACACTTTCCTTGGAGCACCAACAACGCTCCAACAACGGAGATAAAGCAAGCATAGAAAGCGAATCAGCGGACTCGGGACCTTCTGTTAGTGAATTTTTCACTGCACAGACAGCTCAGTCAAGGACCACTTTCTATACCGCTGAGCTTCCTTGGGAAGATGCGAGCGTGCCGAGCGCCGCTCCCGCTCTTCCTTTGCAGTAAGGTTACCGCAATTACTCCTCAACATCGCTCATAGTAGACTGACAACGTTAGTAAATAGTGATTACGAGTACTACAAGATCCTCAAAAGCAAAAGCCTCTGGCCGGTAAATTTTATGGAAGAGCAAGACTGGTCTGGGCGAGGTCAACACGCAGAATTCCAACCGGACGAACGAAACCGAGTCGACGAAATTCTTAACGTTCAAGAGCTCCTAGGAAGCACAAGCTCAGCCATCGTTTACAGCGTGAAATGTAAACGGATCTTTCTTGCCCGCAAAACCATATTGTGTAACCGCCGCATGACCAAAGCAAAAGCAATCGAAGAGGTCGCGCACCTCTACCGTCTTTCCCATGCACACGTGGTGCGGGTTGTTGGGACATACACACTCGGCTCTGAGCTCTCGATACTTATCTATCCTGTCGCTGAGTACAATTTGGAGACCTTTCTGGATAGGCTGATATCGCGGGCCCCTGCAGGTCCAGGCTGGATAACGATGCTACGAGCCCTTCCTCAATTCATCGGCTGTTTGGCCAATGCAATGGCCCATATTCATGAAAGGATGACGAAGCATATGGACATCAAGCCAAAAAATCTCCTCGTCCGGCACGTTTGCATCCCCCCAGGCGATCCGCGCCACGACAGTGGTGGCCTCTTCGCATACAAGGTATACATTGCAGACTTCGGTATCGCTCGATCATACGCTACGCTAGAAGATATGGAGACCGAAGGCCCTACAATGTTCACGCGCAAGTATGCTGCACCGGAGGTCGTGGACAAAGACCGAAGAGGACGGCCCGCCGACATTTTCTCTCTAGGTTGTGTTTTTGTGGAGATATATGTGACCTGGCTCAGCGCAGTACAGTTAAGAAGTGCTCACGTGCGCCACGATGGGGCAGGTCACGTAATCAAGAGAGAAGCTGAGGACAGTCCGCTCGCTATGTTGCGAGACCTGCTTATGGCGAACAGCTCCGGCGATGCCTCATATCAAGCTAATATTGATGCCGTGCAGAACTTCCTCAACTCCATGAGCGAGAATACTGGACTTGAACTTCGACAGCTAGCTCAGGGAATGATTTTCGAAGACCCGGCTAAGAGGTTCACTGCTGTTCATCTGGTCAATCGCGTGGGGACAGCTCCTTGCTGTAAAGCGGGTTCAGATCGCTTGGAAGCCGCTCGATGGAAGGAGATTGAAGTCGAGGAAGAATACAACATAGAGAGCGGAACTAGAACGGTGCTCAGCTTTCGGGATGCTTAGTGGGCGGTCAAAAGTTGGCCTGAGTTCAAAGTGTTCAGGCTTTGCGACTATTATCCCGCGTTTTCACCTCCCACTTCAATCTGGACGCACTAGTACAAGTCTTGCTATTGTAGCAATAGTGGAGAGGGCGCAAGACAAAACGGCTCCGGGCAGCGGAAATGAGTGAGGGATTCATTCCTTACGGCTATTGATGAATATTGATGACGTCTTTCGATGGCCGTCGACTACGACTCCGTATCTTTTTAGCCCTCACGAGCATCAAACTGAGTTTATGAGAAACTTGCGTGCCAACTCTTCTTTCATCGAATTCGACTAACGCTTCAAAGCTGCGCAACGAAAGCCTCTTCTTTAAATCGCCATGAATTTGCCCAGCCAGTCTCAACTGCTATACCAACGCCAGCGCGTACTATTTGTATTGCGTTTTCTTAGTAAAGCTTCCTCCTCATCAGAGTAAAGCTCGACGGACTAAGTAGAAGTGGAGTTAATGGAGAAGTTTAGGCAATAGTTTACTACTACGCAACAATCACTGCCTGCCTAAGCACAATACTCTACCTTCATCACCCAGCACGTCTGCAAATCCTCAATTGCACTCAAATCAACGTCCACAGACAAGGCTTCCCCGTTGAAGTCCCACTCCAGCTCCAGATCATCCTCCCCGTCGACGATCGAAACCCTATCCCCCTTCAAGATCGGCACCGGCGCCTCTACAGTCAGTCTCCCGCCTTGCCTGAGAGCTACTTCGCCCTCTCCCAAGGGAAGTACCAGAATGTAAAATGCGCCATCCGTCTGCGTAAATCTCAAATCCAAATCTACGTCCCCCAGCTTCCCCACTGTCTCAGCCCCGCGGAACCAATACGCCGTCTCGAAGATGGCCTCGCCATTGGCTTTGATCCACCGCCCTGCTTCACGCAGGTTATCAACTTCAACCTGCGGGATTGAGCCATCGGCACGGGGTCCAATGTTCAAGAGAAGATTTCCATTCTTGGAGACCATATCGACGAGGGTGGTAATAAGCGTCGAAGCATTCATGTACTCAGACGCAGGCGTCGCGCGATTGTACCCGTAAGAGTACGGGTCCATGCCCTGGTTGCTCTCCCACTTGCGTCGCTGTGGCGTCGCAAACGTCGCATACTCGGGCGTGTCAAAGTCGTTCACATCCGCCGTCCCGCACCGTGAGTTCACGGCTACATCGCGGCCGTTGGCGCGCGCCCAGTTCCACCACCGCGCTGCGAAGGTGGCGGTGCCATTTGCCGCGCCCGCGTCACACCACATGATATCTGACGAGTAATCGTAAGCTAGCATGTCCATCTGCGGGACCATGACATCCTCGATGAAGTCGTTGACGGGAATCCAGCCTGTATATGGCTCCGTTTCGTTCGTGTAAGGGTTCCGCGCAATGATGCCCGGGTGCGTGGTCCCATCCGGACGGTTGTCGTACTGCGCGAAGCCGTAGGGGCCCCAGGACGGATTGAACCACTCAGGCAGGGAGAAGTAGGTGCCACGTTTGAGGGCTGGCTGGTGCGTCTTTGCTGCTTCAAAGAGCGTCTTGACGATGTCTTGCTTTGGGCCGTAGTGTAGACTTGTCCGGTTCGTCGTGTTCCCCGCGTCAAATAGAGCGAACCCGTCGTGGTGTTTAGTCGTGACCACAAAGTACTTTGCACCTGCGTCGGCTATCAAGTCAACCCATTCTTTTGGTTCATATTTTGCGGCCGTGAAGTTTGCGAAGAAGTCGTCATAGTTGAGCTCCGGGCCGAAGGTGCGGAGGCGGTAGTCGTAGAAGCCAGATTTGTCGCCAGCCCGGTGCGTCGTGTACCACCAGAACCATTCAGCGTAGGATTCGTAGGGCGTTGAGTTGCCCCAGGCGGGAACTGAGTAGGGACCCCAGTGGATGAAAATGCCGAATTTAGCGTCGTCGAACCATTGGGGCGATTCGTGGCGCGCCAAGTTGGCAGGGTCAAGTGTCCAGTCTGTCAATCCGAATTCGATGTTCTCAAATTTTTGAGAGATTGTTTTTTCTTGATATGACAGTTCTAGGTCGATGCTTGTCGTCCCGTTGCCAAAAACCGTAACGGTGGCGCGTTTCTGATCTCCAGGACATAGTCTCTTGATGCGTCCGATATCCACCATTTCAATACCCGCGCCTCTGAGAGACATGTGAAGTCCCTCGCCATGGATGCAGTCCGATCCTGCGTTACTAACAACTACTTCAACGACCTGCGCTTTGGCTTGCGCGTGGTCAACCCATTTCTGCGTCGGCCTAATACTCTGCACCCTAACACCCGCGATAGCACTTTCCTGGTCAGTTCGTAGTAGCGAAAGAGCAAAGACGTGGATCCGGCCTGTTGTCGTATTCGTAGTTTCAGGCAGGGTGATGGCGGTAAGCTGCTTCCCGGGCTGCAACCCTGCCTCAAATTCAAATATATGACTCGTGTTCCAGTTGGTCGAATTGGCGCTATGGAACGAAGGATATATAATGTCCCCGCGATTGATGGCCAGGAATGCCCACCATGGCTCGCTTCGCAGTTCAGCTGTCGATGTCGTGTTGTCGTGGTACGTGAAGGTCAAGTTGCCGAGAACAGTCTGCTTGCGTACGTCTGAAGAATGCAGCAAAGACACAGCAAAGTACGATGTATAGTCAGGGACCGCGATAGTTTGGCCCGAGCATACGACGTTGTCCGGAGTGTTTTTGCCCTTGTACCCCGGAGCGAGGTAGGTGACGCCGGTGTGAGTGGTATACGTTGCGCTGGCGTCAGATCGTGGCAATATGGCAGGGTATGATTGATTGAGGGTGTTGAACGAGGATTCGCCTGGATAGATGCCGAATGCTTGGTTATTGTTGTGAGGAGAGAGGTCAAGTGGAGCCCATGATGCGACTACGCGGCCTGTACCGATGGCTAAGAGCCACAAGGCGAAGCTACTGCGTGTTAACAATCTTGAGACAGACATGTTCCAAAGTTCCCCAGCACACAGATCGCTATTGGAGAGAGGTACATATTCACGTCTTAACTCTAGGTCTTCGTTCTCACGCCTTATCGGCGCCACGGCTCGGGACTCATTCACCGAAACTCTTGAGTTCGCGATAGCTGATCGCAACCGCATCGCTCATAACGCACGCTCAGCGCCAGGGGAGGTTGCAGCCTCAAGTAGCATCGCGCAATCGCGTAGTCTTCACTTGTGCTGGCTCGAGTACCGGGTTGCTGTTTGTAGCGTAGGTTTTCTAGGGTGTACATAGCATGCCAAGTGCGGGGCAGCGTTTTGGGTATATCGTACGCCGTCGGCTATAGCACGAGTCAGCACATTTTTGGACATTTCGCGGTATGAAGAACTCATCACAGAAGGAATTCCACAAGGCGTCGGCTGCTGCGCGATGAAAGCCCCAAATTTCGGTGGTTGGTGTGGTAACGCCGCTACGAGCACAAACCCGACGTCATGGCCACTCAAACTCGTCATCAAGCTGTCTTTCCTGTATTATTATTGTTCTTCTCTGGTGCGCATAACATGGAACCCTGAGTCGCGCAACAGCTTCGTCCTAACCATCCAACATCACAACAACTCGACAAACATATTCACGCTCAATTAAACCTGCTACCATGGGTTGTGGATCAAGCAAAAACGAGGGCGCGGGTGCGGCGGACTCTACGGAGATGGCTCGACCAGCGCAACAGCAGACGACAGCTGCAGGGAGCGTCAATCCGACGCAAAGCTACGCCCCAGGACAACAAGGTCACGGCGCCACGGAGAAAGCGCCTAGGAGTCACGAGAACCCTATCGTGTACTTTGACATTGCGATTGGAGGTTGGTCATGTCGCCAACACGTATCTTCCACGTCGCTGACATGTGATTGTAGGCCAAAATGCAGGACGTGTCCAGATGGAACTGTTCATGGATGTAGTCCCTGCGACGGCCGAGAACTTTCGGCGATTCTGCACAGGCGAGTTTCAGGGTGGTGGATACAATGGCAGTACTTTCCACCGCGTGGTACGCACGATTCCCCGCGCATGTGCACCGAAGTCGATCGACTGACCATGCTCCAGATCCCGGACTTCATGATCCAAGGCGGCGACTTTCTCAACGGTGACGGCACAGGCAGCGCCAGTATCTTCGGGAGCGACTCCTTCGACGACGAGAACTTCAAACTGCGTCATACCCATCCCGGATTGTTGAGCATGGCTAATTCCGGTCCCAACACAAATGGTTCTCAGTTCTTCATTCTCACTGCTGCTACGCCGCATCTGGATGGTAAGCATGTCGTGTTCGGCGAGGTGATTGATGGTATGGGCGTGATAAGGCAGATTGAGAAGACGAGGACTGGAGCAGGGGATCGGCCGGTGCAGGACGTGAAAGTCAGTGGGTGTGGGCAGATTTCAGGACCAAAGGCGAATTGATGGGAGATGGTCCGGGGTGAGGTGTATCGGCTCGCGCTGGGATGATTTAGCAGCACAGGTATCATACTGGACGACATTTTTGGGTTCATTAATGGAAATTCGACAGATTAACAAACGAAGTAGTTTGAGGAACACTTGACACACTCATCGAAGCAACAAGCGTCCACCAGAAGCAAAGCTGTACTGGTTCAATGATTCAGCACTACTCTATGTCACCCACAGCAGGTCCGCGAACGCCGGCGCAAAGTCCGCCCTTGCAACAACAAGCACCATCACAGGTTTCCTAGGAAGAGGTTTGAGATCCCACCCCAAACAGGCACTTTCGCTATATGCGTGCTTGTGAGACAGGGTCAACGGCGAGTTTCCGTCGGTCCGCTTACGATACACCCGGGACCCATTGACCCAAACCTCTACATCTCGATCGGCCCACGGTTCTTGCTTTGAAAATGAGACCGAGAGTTCAATGGCGACATCTTTTGCGTTCGAGTCGGTAGTGAGAAAGGTCGTGAAATCTAGTTTGCGGTCTGTAGGTGTCTTGATCGGATTGAAGGTGCATGGCACAGCGTCTGACTCCAAACTTGGCGTCAAGGCGGGCACGGTGCGTCGCTGGCTACCTTGCTCGTAAGCGTATGCAAAGCTTAGCAACTTGTCGTCTTCGTACGCCTTCCCCGCAAATGTGAGATTGACCGGCATGCCGCGAGTTGGCATGATGCCCATCGGTACGCTAACAGTCGGTACGCCGAGGTGTCGAATCGCACGGTTTCCGTTGGAGTACTTCACGCCATTCATCAAGGAATGATTCGCACTGTGGAGATCAAACTCTAGGTCCGCATAACCAACATCCCCATTTGCAGGAAATGCGATGCAATCGAGCTTCTGTTGATCCATCCAATCTTCCAAATCCCGCTTGCGCTGTGCTTCGAGACTTCTGAGGGCTTGCGCAAGCCCCGGATGATCCTGAAGCGACATATCCTGAAGCTCTTTTGCAAGAGCTGGGAGACCGGGGTAGCTGATCCAATTCCGAACCTCAAGAAAGGTGTCAGGGATGTAGTCTGGCGGTTTGGGGAAGAGAAGGTGAGCGTTCACATCGGACAGCTTCGAGAGTTTCTTGTCGTTGTTCTGTATGAGGAAGTCGTCCCAGGCCTTTGCGATGAGCGAGCTACGCTCCACATGGTTCCAGTCAGATGGCGCTCCGACGACGTTGTTGGATTCTTTGGAGATGGAATCGTTCTCATAGTTTGTGACCATGGGGAAGTCAGTGTAGATGACCTCTGCGCCTAGTGCTTCGAGATCGGTTTGGGCCAACCTCCACAAGTCCTCCACGTCGGTGCTAACAAAGGAATAGTTTGCGCATGGATCAGAGTCCTGCTGTCCGACGTATCTCTTCGGTACTCCGATGCGTTTGCCCTTGAGCGAGTCGGCCTGCGATAGAGAGCCATAGTGTATTTCTTCTAGCTCAGGAAGCTTGATGTGCTTTTGTTCTCGCCAGAAGTCTCCTTTGGTCACAGGGTCAGGCTCTGCTATGACCGCTATGATCTCGAGCAAGTCTTCTATCGACCGCGCGAAGGGAACCGCAGTATCGCACGTGACGTACAGTGGCCAAAGTCCACGGCATGACACGATTCCTCTCGAAGGCGTATAGCAGACCACCGCGTTGTTTGATGCTGCGGACCGCCCAGAAGATACAGTTTCGGAAGCCATACCGAAGACGCCCATACTACTTGCAGCTGAAGTCGCTGCTCCATTCGAGGATCCGGAAGAAAACGCCGCGGTGAGATATCTGGAGTTGTAGGGACTTTCCGCTCGCCCATAAAGGCCTCGCTGCATTCCACCGGCAGCCATCGGTGGCATGTTTGTCTTTCCGATCATCACAGCCCCAGCAGCTCTGAGCCTAGATCCAATCGCCGAATCTTCTTTGGACTGGACACCTTCAAGAGCCGGCGATCCGTTGGTGACCGAGATACCTTGGTAGCTGTAGCTATCTTTGAGTGTATACGGGATGCCTTCCAGAGGCCTGGCGGGCAGTCCCGACGCTCTTCGGGCATCGGAAGTGGCGGCTTCTTGCAGCACCTTTGGATTGAATGTTGTGAACGCGTTTAGTGGCTGAACGATATCGCCATTTCCGAGCTCGCCGCCTTGGATGTCGTACTTGGCGATGCGTATGAGGTTGCTGATCACTAGCTCAACGCTTGTGACCTTGCCTGAGTCTAGAGCCGCTCTATGTTGTGAGATAGATGCCTCAACTATGTTAAATGCGGCGTCTATAGTGCCGGTGGGTGACTGTGAAAGGTTGGTGTAAGTCGTTGAGCGAAGCACGGAGTGTGCATTGCCTTACCATGATGTCGGAGAAGTATGAGCGTTCGCTTGAAGATGTATGGAAACAATGGCTATACCCAGCTGTACAAAAGCAGTCTCACGTCCAAGTATTATCGTCGCGCGTGAGATTGCTCCTTATCTCCAGAGAGCAATAGTGTCCTTTCCCGGCGTGTACGTGCGGGGTAGTCCCCACAGATAACACATTGTGTTTGTTACCGATTCGAAATACTCCAGGTTCAAAGTGAAAAGATTGGGCTGCTCCTAAGGCTAACTACAAGCATCAAACGTTCCAAGAAGTAGTTGCTCTATATAGTCTTGCGCAGTATGTTCATGATTGTAATCATGCTAGTCCACATTGGGTCGTCGCTTAACCCCGTTCGGACGACTTTCACATGCTCCGGCTTCCGCCAAACTTCCAAACCACCTGTTTACGCTTCTCCTTTGCGTAAAGACTGCAGAGGAATGACATTTGGATACCTCTGCACTATCATGGCTGTGCAATTACTCAAAGTGATGTCATGCTTCCCACTTCACCAGTTCCACGCTTGGTGCGGGTCTTTCTTGCCGAACCTATCCGCATCACCAGATACCCGGAAGAGGCACATTCCAGGCCCTGCGCTAGCGCTGTAGTCCTTTGAGCTTGAAAATCGCTCCATATGCACAGCTCGAGTGAGGAGGTCACGTCACGATTGCTCGCGCGTGGTTCAAAGCGCGACTTCTAAAACCGACGTTCCTGATTTCTGTTCTTGTCAACGGACTATTCTTCAACTGCATCTCATCCGCAATACCCAAACAAGCAATGGCTTCCACATCAATTGACCAAGCGTCGCAGACGAGGGTACAGTCCACGACTCATGCGCATTCGCGTCACCGCGCATACTAACCGCGTTCAGGTCATCTACTTTGGACTCGCAGCGGTAGTCGTCGCTTTCGGGGTGTACACCATCTGGGGCGAGCAACTGTTTCCAAACTCCAGCTTCAGCTCGAGTGCCAGCTCCAAGGCCAAGAGCTTGACCGGCAGCGGACGGAAGCATCACTACAGCCCCAAGGGTGGTACGTCGTTGCCCAGCCATATTACCATCGTCCAGGGCCAATACTAATTCGCGTAGAACCGCAGACATGGTCTGAGGATGACTTGAAGAAGTACCTTAGCACTGTGAGTCCTTCCCATAGCCTGTTATGACAAGCACTACGACTGACATCTTGCAGCGCGACATGGCGGTCGGTAACGATCCTTCGGTCGAGGAGCTACGCGCTATGGTTTTCTCGAAAAAGAACGAGCCGAAGAACACGGGCTTTGACGACCCGCAGGAGTGGTCTGACGCAGATATGAAAGAGTTTCTCACGGCTGTAAGTCCAGTAAAATCCAGTATTGGTAGTACGGAGCTGACAAGGGTAGAACAACATGGCGTACGGCGATGCCTCGAGGATGGAACTGCTGGCCATGGTCGAGTCGAAGATGCACGAGCCCAAATAAACGTCGCTGCTTGGGTAGACGTAGTGTCGAAGTGATTCGTCTACAAGGTCTGAAAATGGAAGACACGGTCAGCACGTTAGTGCTATATAGTTATCGCTAGTTGATGGAGTTCGGGAGGTTAATTGTCAGCGGAATTGTTCAATACCTGTGTTGTAGAGCATACCTTGTGCTAGCGAACATCCTCGAGCAATATTGTTCGAGCCTCCTGACGAACGCATCGATTGCGCGAAGCTACTTTAATGTAGACTACGCTTAGATGTGGTGAAGTTAGGGTGCTTACTGTGTACGCCCGCGCAGTCTCATATGCCTTTTGTGGCGCTCACGTCTCTCGTCGTGTGATTCAGAGATCCGATAGATTATCTAATCTTTAGTGTTCCGATCAATCGCCGAGGTGAGACCGACGCGCACTCCTTACCAGCCCCCAGCCCATTTCTCGAAGACTCGCCAACAACCTCACAACCATACTCATACCAATCCCACAAAGTCGCTCAGCCTGCTCGCATATCGTTGTGGGTACCAACGGACAATGTTGCCCGGATATATACCCGGAAACGTCGCGATGATCATTGCGGGGCAGCAACATCGCCGCACGTCACCTTACGACTCGATCCAACGTAGCTTCGATTCCCTAACTAACCCACAGCACTCATAATGAATACAGGGCGACTTGTATGCAACAATTTTGCGCTTCTTGCCACCAGGGCTCGTGTGCCACGGCCGCAATGCTCCCTCCGTCTCCCCACGACGTCTTCTCGACCCCAACATGCCTCTGTATCGCCTGTGGAACGCCCCGCGGAGCTCGATAACCAGGCCGTGGCTGCTATGGGGCGGGCAAAGTCGGGGAAGGCACTCAAGATACGCAAATACCCGACGTTTGAGAGGTTGGAGGACGAGCGCCTGTACAGGAAGCAGCATCTTGCGGCCGCGTACAGGGTGTTTGCGGATAGAGGCTTTGACGAAGGTGTGGCTGGGCATATCAGTGTTCGGGACCCAATCCTTCCAGATCATTTCTGTATGTACGTTCTTCGCCCGCTTCCGAGGAAAGTGGGTGTCGCAGCTGGAGAGACTAACGGCAGTCAGGGCTCAATCCCCTCAGCACGCACTTCTCGCAGATATGCGTCTCGGACCTAATCCTCGTCACTGAAACTGGCGAGATTGTCGAGGGCGACCAGCCCATCAACGCTGCGGCCTTCGCGATCCACTCGGCGATTCACAAAGCACGCCCGGAGGTCCACGCAGCATGTCATGCGCATTCGTTATACGGGAAGGCATGGAGTGTGTTTGGAAGAGAGTTGGACATGACCACACAAGATAGTCTGAGGTTCTATAACAGTCATGGTGTATACAAGCAGTTTGGGGGCGTGGTGCTGGCGAGTGAGGAGGGGGACAGGATTGCGCAGGCTCTGGGTGCGTGCGTCTTCTACCTGAATGGACGTGCCTGCCAGAATACGGGATGCTAATTGACACCAGGCGCTGGCAAAGCCGCAATTTTGCAAAACCACGGCATCCTAACCGTGGGCCAAACCGTTGACGAAGCAGCCTTTTGGTTCCTCTCCCTCGACAAGTCGTGCCAGGCGCAGCTACTGGTCGATGCCGCGGCCGCCGGTGGTGGGTACAAGAAGAAGGTCATCGGGCCCAAAGAGGCGGCAGAGAGCTACAAGCAAGTCGGCACGCCGGAAAAGGGTTGGTTGGCTTTCCAGGGTTACTACGATCAGATTCTGGCGAAAACCGGCGGTGACTTCCTCGAATAAAAAACTGTGCCGATAGACTCACAATAAATACTCCGACCTTCGGCCGATTTCAGTGCAATTTTACAAAAACACGCCTGCCTCAACATGGACGCTACGCGTTCTCCATCGTCTTCAGCTTCTTTGCTCTATCTTCGCGAGTAACTCGAAACTGGTTGGAGTTTCCAACACCTCTTCCTCTTGCTGCGTCTTATTTCCAAGAGTTCCTCGCAGTTCAAAGTCTCCTCTTTTCCAACAACTTGCGCGACGAGGCTCTAACAGTTCGTCCTCTACTCCTCCAAGCCGAAGTCTCCATGCAATTATAGCATCAAGGTCAGAGAAATCCAGAGTCAACACTCCGGCGCTCATCGTCATGGCCTGGTCGGGTTCGACAACGGGAGGCCTGGATTGCGGCAGTGCGTAACCCACCGAGGTCGATATAATGCTCACAGCAAGGTACTATTATAGCACAGTATGGAATTATAACATCTTCTAAATGCGGTTGCGACCTTGGACTGGCATCTAGAAATAACAGTGGTGCATAGTGTGGGGTTCTAAAAGCGTGTCTGTTGGTGCACCGTTGCGTTTCCGCCCCCTCGGGATTGCGAAGGTTCGGATGTTGTGTTTCCGCCCCCTCGGAACTACGAAGGAACAGGATGCGCAGGATTCGGGCCACGACTTCGGACCTCATTTAGCGGCTCCTAGCGCGGTTAGCCACTGGTCAGTATTGTGGGCGCCATTCCAGGCACGGCCTAATGCTCGTGTGTATTTCTATTGTTAATTCAACGCTCGTCGCAGCATGATCCGTAGCGCGCGAATGTCGGGGCTGGCCATTCTTCGATTGGCTTGGTGGGCTCCGCTGGAGAGCGGAGCTATGTCTTGTTGCACGGTACCGGAGTGCACGGAATGGGGCCCACAATGCAGGTTGGCAAGTTCTTGCATCTGTCTGCTCGTCTGGACGGTGCCGGGATATACCGGGTGAAGCATGTAGTTTGTATAAGAATGGTGCTTTGGACGACGAGAGAACACCAGAGCTTCATTCATTCATTCCTTCATTCATCCATCAATCCATTCTTTCGGCCACTCTCGTTCTGCAGCTTCAACTTGTCTGGTACATTCGCTTCTTCCACAGGGTTATTCGCTGGTTTAACCCATCTTCTACTTGTCTAGAACATTCCATTCTTTCATCCTAAAGTCACTGGTTATTTGGGTATTCGTCACGTCCCAACTTTTATTGGGCGCTATCTACCATGCGTATCGACGCCAGCTTGCTCTTGCTTGGTCTAGCTACTTTTAGCAACCTGCCCGCAGGCTCAGCCCGAGTGCTCTACGGCTATGCTAGTTCGGATGACGGCAAGTGCCCGCTCCTGCTGAACACAAGGGCAATCTAACAAAGTGTCGCAGTGGTGGGCCAGAACCATAATGTTACCAACGTCGAACAACGCGCCGTTGTGCCGTTGAAGCCAGTAGTCAAACCAGTCCCTGACGCGCCAGAGGCGCCTATCGTCCCAGGAGACAAGACCCCGAATGCTCCTGGCGACAAAACTCCTGATTCTGAGCCAGCTCCTCTTGTCCCAGACAGGGACCCAGCTGCTCCAGCGACGGACAAAGAGGCTGCTCCAGCAACCGACAAAGAGAACACGCCATTCTCAAAAGATGAGCAAACCCTTGATCTCTGGTGCCCGGCCGAGGGCGTAGCTGCGAAGAGGAGTCTCGAGGCACGCACTGGGCGCGCCGGATCATGCCGCCGCACACGGGCTAGGGACCGCGAGGGTGATGAGTTGAGAACCTACTACGATGACCGCGGCAGGAGGAGCGACCGCTACGTCGAAAATCGTCCTTCGTACAACGAGATTGACTACATTGGGCGCACGGATAGAGGCTACCGCATGCAGCGAGAGGAGTCGCCCGAACCTTTCCTCGGTGACTATCTCGAACGCACGCGTTTCAACGAGCGCGGGTACGAACACAACTACCTCGACGAGGACGCCCCAACGACCTGGTCTACGTGGGAAACCCACTCCCCTGGCAATACCCGGGAGCCCGTTTCTCGCGTCAGTTATGGCAGGAATGACCGCGACGAAGTTGCCATGATAGCTCACGAGCGGTTTGCCGATCGCGACTCAAACAGGTACCAGCTTGATGAGCGCGGCCGCGCCAGGGTCGACGAAAACGACGACTATTTACCTGCGGACAATTGGGAGGGCAGGTCTGTCCCCGTCTCGCAGCTGGTCCACGAGGGCGCTAGGGTAAGCTCCACACATCCACTTATACCTTCATAGGGCTGACGCATGCATTACAGCGTGGTGGATACTATAACCCGCCACCGAGGCGCATGTCCTTCATGTCAGAGAACATCGTTGGCGTTGAGAGTCGCCGCGTTATTGACGACGCATTTGTGACCACGGGCCGCCGCGACAGCGACGACTATATGTTGCTGCGCAGGGATTCTACTGGCCCTGAGCGTGCTGCTTATGGACGCGTCTCAGCGATCGACAACAACTACTCGTACATGAACACGGCGACGCGTAACCGCGATTACGATAACTATGATCCAGTCGACATTGACGTCTACAGGGGCAGGGACTATGCCACGTCGTACAATTGGGATAGACGCGGCTAAGTGGGCCCCGCTAGGAGGAGCAGAATATGCGAACGGGACAGGATTTTACATCTAGTGTAGAGATATGGATAGGTTTAGGGGTGTAAAGTGTAGAGTACTATTTAGAAAGAGTTGCATAGAAGTGTTTTAGAGTTTTACTATAGATGTATTTATATTGGAATCCAAGTCTAGACTTGCTTTGCTCGTGAAAAGTAGAATTATAAGAAATATGAGGTTCTTTCAAGAAAGCGGGTCAAATGGCGCAGGAAGTGGCTAAATCCGGCCAAAGTATGGACTGCTTCCTGCCCGGCCTTGAACGGACATAATGTACATAGGAGGATGAAAATTATAAGATGCAGCTATTGGTGAATATGGGTTGGGTATAATGGGGGCGAAACGGGCACAGAGTTGAGGTGATCTTAAAGAAGCAGCTCTTGCGTTTCATACGGCCTGCGGGTATGAAAGCCACAGAAGTATCTGAATTAGCGGCCTCTATAAACTTGAATTTATAAGATAAGGTTGTCCTTCAAAGCTGTTCTCTTGTTCCATCCATTACTCATTAGGTAGTGCACATCCGCAATTCACTCCTAATATAAAAAACCGCTCAATTTTAAATTATACATCAACTGCTCTTCACTGTTTAACTTAGAAACCCTAAGAGACTCAGCCTCCTCGGCTTGTTTTCTCTCTTTCCAAATTTCCGATACTCTTTGGTTCATTATGACGAGTAGTCTGGATTTTTCAGAAACTTCCAACAGCTTCTGCTCTAGCTTGGCTATCTTCTGCAGATACGCCCTCGATGTTGATTTCTCCTCTTCAGTAAATAGACCCTGCTCAAGAAGGCTCTCGCAACTCGACCTCTATCCTTGGTACTTCTCCTAAGCGGAGCGTCTCTATAAAAAATCGCTTCAAAGATAGAGATAGCTAAGGTCAACACCCCGGCACTTATCGCTATAGCCTGGTCGAGTTCGGTAATGGAAGTTCCGTTTCGGGGTAGTGCATCTTCCGCCAAAATCGATCCAATGTTCGAGGATCCGTCTTCCATTTTTGGCAATCTATCGCCGACAGCCGACACGGCTATAACCGTTAAGATATAGAAAACCGCTAGGAACAACCTGCGCAGTACGATAGCTGTCTTTACAGCACCCTCGTAGTACAGGTCCGTTCGACCTTCCGTTTCGATAAGGGGAGAGGCCGGGGCGCCTCGTGATTGATTCTTCACGAACCGGATGGCAGCCGAAACCGTGATAGAGCCAAATACTAATAGAGGTAACACTGAAACCGCGAGACATAACAGCCACATCGATGGAATCTTTCGTAGGGGATCGTGCTGGGTTGGTTGAGCAAAGAGAGCTGCAATGCATATCACACTCGGAATGCTGATACAGACAGATCTCTTGAGCCTTCCGTGGATAGTTGCCAGCAGAGATAACAATTGTCCAATTGATACAAACCACAAGACCACGCATAGAGTTGTGTCCAAGGTTGCTGTCGTCGACTCTGCGTTCTCTGTTCCGCTCTTCGACAGCTCGACGAGGTGATGTATCGTAGCGACCGTCGGGATCGTGAGGGCGGCGATTAAGTCGTTTCCGATGGTATCGTGCGCCTCACTGTGACGGTTGCAAGTCCACGAGATAAAGACGGATGCTGTGGTGCAAAGCCATCCCGCGAACGCGCCTGGGCCATACAGAGAAGAAACTTTCGGAGAAGAATCCATATGTAAAAGAAGAGATAAGGATAGCTGCGTTGTTATGCTATACCTCTGGATCATGTTGTAATATGAAGTACTTTGTAGAAAGCCTGCAACGTGGCGTATGAGCACCGCCACCTCTCTATGTCTCATCAAGTTGCACGGACGTGATGGTATCCTTACTAGAAGAACACGGTGCGACATGCAGTCTTTTTTTTAAAGGGGCAAGGCAGATTACGAAGTACTTCTGTTGCCTTCCTGCAGCGGTATGTACGCTGAATAGGCGATTTGCGAAAGCTACCAAACCCTGGCCTTTGGTACGACTGCTGCCTATTTCACGTTCGGGTGGACTCGGCATTTACAGGGATGGAACGTAGGATGTAGCCTTGGCTGAGCGTGGAAAGTGTATAATGGGGGCGAAAAGGACGTAGAGTTCAGCTTACCTTGCTTTGTTTCCTGCGCCGCATTGTCACTATAACAAACCTGACGTAACATTTCCTGGCTCGACCGCGCGTGTCGAAGGTTTTGATTTTGGGAAGCAATTGGCACAATTAGTTTGGACTCGTGTCAAGGTTACTATATCCTCAATTTTGATTTCACACCGGTTGCACATATACGTGTATTCAGGGCAGACAAGTGAGCCGTCACCAAAAAGGAGCAATTTGGTGTCCGATTCAAGAAGCGCCGCGCACGTCCGGAGGCAATCTACATGCCACTGATTGCCGGCACCTGCCATGACGCATGTTAGCCTCGCGCCCACAGTGGACCATGGCCCTTAGCGCCGCTTAGCAGGGTGCGATGGTGGTTTGCAATCCAGCAAATTAGGGGACAGCCTACGTCAAAGCAACGATAAGTTGATCTAGCTGTATCAACGCGACGCGATCGACTGACACGGACGTCAGGTCTGTAAGAAGGATTCAGAGAGACCGAAGGGTTGCCTGGTCCTGCTGGTCCTCGCAAGTAAGAGCAATCAGGACGCGGGGGGCTTCCTTGTCTGTCGAGAACGTACCATGCAGCAGCTCGTCGACCTCGCCCGCCTGCGAGTATGCCGATGATGACAGATTTGACGCTTCAAGGATCTATGTTTCGACAAAAGCTTAGAGCTGCGAGGTTCTTCGCTAAGGTTTCGCCCTTCACCTTGTTCAGCTCAGCCCGTACTAGCTCAATTTCGAGCCGGAATCGCCAGGGTTTGAACTGAAAATCATAAGCGATTCGATTCGAATCCCAGAGAACTGTTTTTAGCGTGCAACGGACCGGCGCCGTTTTGCTAGAAGACAGCACCAGGAAAGGAGTTAATGGGAAATATGCAAACAATTTACCGTTATCACTCTTTACTAGATGAACGTTTAGAGGCGAACAACTAGTAATCACTTCTCAATATTTTGAATTGGATGCACTGAGTTCGATCTCTAAAGACTGGAACTCTAATGGACGAAGACATGAGATGCCCAATCATATGACCTACCCATGTTTAAGGGCCACGATATCTTGATGGAAACATTTCCCCGACTTTCGCTCGGCCTGGAACTCAGAGCTTTACTGTGTTCGAATACATCGCGTACATGAAGGGTGATGTAAAAGCGTCTTGGAACGTTCAACCGGTGTTATTGGTTGGAGACGATAAGCGAAGATGCAAACGTTGGGATGTAATTATCTATAGCTAGAGGTTATGCTATGCCAGCAGAACCATATATACCCTCCTTTATGACAACATGAAACCTCGAAGACGATGATTATTTGAAGACGGTTTTGACCAAGTAAAACCCTGCCAGGTATGGGTGTTCCCTCTAGATGATAAAAGCCAAAAACGACTGCGAGCCAGAGAAACTTCGAGCCAGAGAAGCTTCGAGCCAGAAGAGCCTCAAGCCAAATAAAACAGGAGGGGAATCCAGTACAGCAGAAAGAAATCAAATGTTGTAGCTTTCAGTCTCAGGCTTTTTGGGCGTGTTATAACTCGGGTACCAGAGATAGTAGACAACCATAACGAAAAACATCAGAAGCGAATCGAATATATATAGGGTCCACTCGTGCCTGAGGAGATATCCGTCGTTGCCCATGGCATACTCAATAACGCGGAAAATTGATCGTACCATGATGAGGCTGCTGACAACATAAAGCATGCGCATGCTCTGCTTCCAAGGACTCGACGAGCTCGTCGACTCGGGAGTAGGCTGGCGAGTCATGCGCTTCTCAAATATGGCTGCCGTAACTGCAAAAAGTCCGAACATGATGATTTGGACCATCAGACCGGCAATCACAATGCCTTCACCAATCTTGGGATCCATCCCAGTAACCATGATACCGGCTGCGCCACCCTGGACCATGAAAGAAAGGATATCTCCAGAAACGAATGTCCGAGTAAGTCTCCGAGGTTTGACAACGGAAAGATGATCGCCGCGGACGCTCCGGATGATGCGCCCCAAGCACATGTAGATGGACACTGCGAATAGGGCCGGGCCAAGTAGAATAAAGACGTTTTGGACCGCAAATGGCATGATTCGACCAGTACTGTTGTGGGCTGCTACTCTTGCACAATATCCCGCGAATTCGACTGCGCATGTGTTAGAATGATGTATAGGAGCTTCTTTCGGAGGAGACTTACAAACACCACCAATTGCAAATGGCATGCAAAACCAAGTCTTTGTTTTGAACATGCGCCAGAATATCAATCCGGTCATGCCAAGAAACAGCAGGATGAATACAACAGCGGCGGGAATTGAAGGGAGGTACTTCCAGAGGTAGTAGCCTCCACGAAAAGGCTCTAGTACAGCCATGTGTTAAGGACTGTTTGCAGAGGGCGGTACGATAGGTCGCCCAGTAGAAGATGATGAAGAGTAAGATGGATGAATGGAGAAATGAACGATAAATAATACGAAGCGTGGCAAAGAAAGAGCCATCTATATACTTATACAAATTCCGAAATCCGTAGTATGCAGACGAATTCTGTATGATTGCAATGCGTCCTATGCTTTCACGGCAACACTAGCTCGAACGTATCCATCAACGCGTCGTATCAGTGGATACGACGTATTAATCCTTGCTATTCGGGTGGGGCTGGTCTTGGCGCCCGGGCCCGCATCGATTGATTGTCGGATCACGTTCCGATGTATATGCTGCGCAACATTCGAGCTTCATTCAATCCAATAGAACTGTACGTGAATTGAGAGGCTTGGTTCTCCAACCTCAGTAGCTAATTTCGCTAAGGTAGTGAAATATAGAGACATGCGGCCGACCTAAATTTTGTTGGATTCTGCCTCATTGCTACACGTCGTCGACTTACGGAAATGTCGCAGATGAGTCCGAGTTGACAAAACAAGAGAAGCTGGATGCGCGGGCGGGTGCTAAGATGAACACGGCCTAGTAGTATCTAGAAGAAGCAGTAAGCTAATATGCAAGGAGTAATTCCCGCAGGAAATGTTGTGCGTCTCGGGGTACGACGTACCCACTGTCGCGCACGGGGCTAGCCAACCAGGAGCTCGATATCAGTTATCCTATTCCCTCAAACTAAAATCTGCAATAGCAATAACTGTATTCAATATTCCGTGCTCGTACCGTGTTAACTTTATCAAGCAAGCTATTTCTACCATAGCTGACAGCTTGGAGCAAACTAAAATCTGTTACGTAGCTACTATGTTGGCGAACAACGTTACATCGAACAACGTTACATCGATGGTCATGTTTAGGGGATAGTAATTCTGCGGGGTCATACATATATTCGGCATGACCTAGTTAGTACACCGAAGGCCCAAGTTCATCATCTAACTACTTAAGATTCTTCCAGCATTTGAATCGGCCAATCGAGCCAGTGTCTCCAGTAAGTGCCCAAAAACCCTGTAATCGTTTCGATCAGCATTCGGCCCATGCTCCCTACAAGCCATATATGACGCCGTCGGTGGAGGAGCACCGCGTAGTGGCATAGGATAATAAGTGCCTCGGGCCTGCGCTTCATCAACAGATCACTGAAAATGCCCGACGTGAGAATAGGCCACGCCCAAACTAGGCCAACAGGTTTCTGTTCGTCTCGCGGAGCGTCCCCAGCCGATGACTCGGACTGGAAAATGAGCTGCAGAGAAGACACGGCATCGCGACAGGCCTTTTCCGAGTCTGCACTGATATCGGCATCATTTAACAGGCTGTTCAGATGGTCAGCAACCATCGTCTCACATTCCTGCAATTGCGACATGGTAGGATCCAGAGAGCGTTCCGCGCAACGCAGCATTGATTGTAAGTTGGACTGCGACAGAACCTTCCATGATCGCTGGGTGACCGCGCGAACGCCCCGGTGAAGATTTAGATACGTGACGAATCTGTCCAACACACCGTCCGTACCATCAGTTCCTCGAACCGACGCTGCTTCCGCAAGTGCATGAAGCCCAAGCAAGCTCGTGAAGATCAGTGTAGGCACACAATTATCGCTTGTTGTCTCAACCAGAGTATCGTTGAGCAGAAGTAATGCTTGCGTTTGGAGGGTCGTGGCTTCCTCACGATGATATTCTGCCTGGGCTGGAGTTGTACAACTAAGATGCAAAGCTGAAAATGCGAGTATTTGATACATGAGGTAAGGCGCAGAGAAGGCGGCAGACAACATGATGCGTATGTTTTCATGAGTCAGTGTCCTGCCCTCGTCAAGGCTTGGGCCGGTGTCGAGTATGAAGTGGCTGAATAGTTCCATATGCCGCAAGTTGAGAGAGGGATGCAATGCGCCATGTTGCGCAGACGATGTAGCTGTCGAACCTGAGGAGGCTACGGACGCTGCGAATGTTGACGGAGTTGAAACTTGAGGTGTCAGAGGCACGGACGCGGGGACAGTGGCACCGGAAGAGTTTACGACGGCGGAGTGGGGTAGATGCGTCGACGAGACAGAGTGCGACCGAAGGGTGCGTGGATTTGATGGTAAATAGACGCAGGTCCGACCGAAAGCTGAGCAGCTACCACACGTGGGACGATCCTCATCGCACTAGGGGTAGATAGTATGTCAGAGAGGTAATACAACACGAGGGTGAAGCAATGGCTGTACCTTGACATGGCGACGCTTACACTCTTGACACCCATGCCTCGACTTCTTGTGCGATCTGCGGAGAGCCATGCGACGGGTGACTGTTCGGCTGGGCGTGAGCGCTACGGTGGATGGACAGGAACATAAGACACCTCGCACAGTCCTGAATACGAAGAGACCGGGAGTGGCAGACGGCGAAGGGGATCCAGTTGAGTTATACGAATACGCTGAGGGGCGCGCTAACGATTTTGCGCGATTGTTGACGTATACGCCGTATCGAGCCAAGCGATTGGCCGCAAACAGCGAGCCTATCAGCAATGACGATGCCACACCACACCACACCACATAAGAAACAATAGCTCAAGGGTTCTATGTATTTGGCGGGGCCTCGATCGTAAATAGATACGAGCCGTGTGAGCGAAGCTTGAATCGTTCGCCACCCCAATCGAAGACGCAACTTCTTTGAGTTGTTCTGCAGGCCAGGGCTTTTACTCATAGTGGCAAGGCCTCGTCTATAAATGCTAACCCTATTCCCATCAAACAAAATCCGGTAGATTGCCTGGCATGAATCATTCAAATTTTGTTCTGCTTTGCCAACTCCTCTCTGGACCACGCCTGCCGCAGCAGTCTAGATCATCACCAGCGGCGTTCAAGAGTGTATCTAGAAAGTTTGGGTTTCTGGAGGGGAACAATTCTCAAGCCGACGTACGCTATGCTGAGTTGCTCGAACATTTCCGCACACACACTACCCAAGATGGCGCATATTCACAACCAGTCTGCGCCAAAAGATACTTGGACCTTGCCATCGATGCGCCATATCTCTTGCAGCAAATCCTCGCTACCACGGCTTCTCATCTCAGTTCCTCGCGTCCAGCACAAAGAGACGCTTACAAGGGGCAGGCAGTCGATCTGCGGGAAGCCGCGCTACTCACCTACGCATCTACGGTCCGTAAAGTCGACGATACGAACTGCGTCGCTTTGCTGCTCTTCGCCGGTCTCCTTGGAGTGCAGACGCTTTTTGACGCAGCGACTACCTGTGAAGAGGATACGAGTGTATTTCTGAGCAACGTTCTTCTCTTCATAGATGTACAGCGAGGAGCTCGTCTAATCGCACACCATTCGTGGCCCTTTCTTTGCCAGTCGGAGCTTGGGCCATTTCTTCATTCCGCCGAGACCAAACTGGGAGTCTTTAGAGACCAACACGGAGAACTCGATATCCTCCAGTCTCTTATGGAGCAATCGGAAATGGACGAAGTGTCTCTGAAGGCGTGCCAAGAAGCAACTGCTTCCTTACAATGGTGTTTTCATGTCGCGCGGACATCGAAACGAAAGAGATCCAACATACACGACGCGTTTGCTTGGCCAGCGTCATTACGAGCAGATTTCGTGAGCCTTCTGGTTATTCGGGCACCTCCTGCTCTGGTAATACTGGCTTTTTACGGTGGGCTTCTTCACCAGCATCGGCGAATCTGGTTTGTTGGAAACACTGGACAGCGTTTGATAGAGTGTATTACGGCCCTTTTGGGTCCTACTTGGACACCGTGGTTAACTTGGCCAAATCAATCGCTCACATCGGAAGCAAAAATCTAAAAGACGACAGAGGAATACATCATATCAGCTACCAGAAAAAGAGAAAGCCTGGACTGCATTGAGGCATTTTGCTAAAGTGATATATTGAAGAGCTACGCAACCTCTTATGGCTTATGGGCCACCATCAGAGAGAAATGCACATAATTTCAGGTTCCTGTTCAGGTTGCTCATATGTCTATAAAGAGAACCTCAAAGCACAAAGTCTATCATGCAATGCGTTGCATTGTATCCAAAGCTGCTCTCTTATATTCTTTCTGAATCGGTTGTGAATTGGCACCCACTTGATGGCAAATGTTCGCAATCTTCCCGACATCGCGGCCGCAAGACCCTTAACCGCACAGAACCAGTCCAACTCCAAGGCTAGATGCGGTGATGTGCTAATTCCTTGGTCGCCGGACCTGGTCGTAAGTTGTGAATGCTGCATCGAGGTTGTTGACTCTCTTCCACCTCTCTTAAGAACACATGTAGGACCATGGCTTCCTCGATTGCTTGGCCTGCTCCCGAACCCTGACAGGGTGTCGTTGCATGTGCAGCGTCAGCCGGTGCCCACTGCTATCTAGCAATTACAAGATAGGAGATATTCACTATAAGCAGTATTTAGAGAAAATAGCTTACTTCAGGTACGCTACCAATCCTTTTGAAAGCAGAGTTGTTGTGAATACCTAACAAGGTCCATCAGTATAAACTTCCTCTCGACACATGGTTGTTTATAAATCTATTTAAGATCGTCCGTCTGACGTACCAAAGGAGTTTTGGAAACGTCCACTTTGCTGGTAGCATCCAGCCCGGCGGCAGAAGTAGGGACCCACTGTTTGAACACGAGGTAACTATAATCTCATAGAGGATCGTTTAATTGGTTTCTCCAAGTCCAGAATATCCAACGGTTCGTCTGCTCGTACAGCCTTTGTTGCGCTATGAACCATTGCTTGTAAAAATCGGTGTTAAATGGGTTGTTCCAGTCGAATTCACTGCTGCCTTCGTCGTTGACCGTGATACTGAACTCCTGCACAATCTTTGGAGTATCGCCATCGCTGAGTCTGTTGTCGAGAAAACACGTGTACCACATGTAGTCTGCTTGCTTGGCATTAGGATGAATCGCGGTGACGGCTCCACCTACGTAGTTGTGATCGTCAAATATGATATTGCTGTCCGAGGGAAGGTCGGACTTGGGATTTCCGGCGCCCTAGAGCTGTTCCGTAAATTGAACGTGTAGCCGCTGATCGGTGGGGATACTCAGAGCGTTGTCAGCATTGCGCACCGCTGCGAGAGCTTGAGGATAGTATGCTTGTGTAAACGTATCGCGCTCCTGTTGTGGTATACCGCCGGTATTGCGAGAGGCTTGAGGTTCGTTAACTACTTCGATAATACCGACGGTGGCTTTGCACGAAGCCGTATTGTGGATTCGTCGAGTCACCCAGTCAAGCCATTGTGTAGCACGGTCATAATTGTGCTGTGTGAAGAATACCGGTAGCCATTCCTGTCCAAGGCACTGCGAAACCGTTATCACTGAGTTGGTCTTCGTCACTCGACATGCTTACTTGCCCAGTGAAGGCATCCTTAACCTTCTGAGCACCAGGGGCGCCGTGGAGGTCAATGACGACAAACATGCCCAAGTCAGCCGCTTTTTGAATGACAGCATCGAGATACTGTAGATCCATATTCGGAAAATGCTCTGCTTTCCACAAGGCTTTTCAAAGCCCAATAGCCGATCGGGATACGAATCGTGTTCAGACCGGCATTTTGAATGTCTTGAACCATGGATGGAGTAATCCAGCGAGCATAGTGTGCGTCGAAACTAGTGTCGGCTTGAGATTGGCCCAGGAAGTTAACACTGTCGAATTCGGAGCACTCGTCGTCTTGATCTCCAGCACCGTGGCCGCAGCCCATGTCTGCCCACTCTCCTCTCATCATCCATGGCTCCGAGATCAGCCATCCTCCTAGATTGACTCCCCGTATCTTCCAAATTGGCAGCGAAAGCGCTCGCTTGTCAATGGAGCTAGGAGTTGGGTCTCGAGTTTCCAAGGTCCGCTTGAAGGCTTGGAGTTCGTGGTCCTGAGGCATCCAGGCGTGGAAACGGGCTACCAGCAAGACGGCGAGGTGGTTAGGTCCTTTCATGGCGGATTTCAATTGTTTCAACTTCCGCAGTGAAATTAAGATTCGGACTGTAGCACTGAAGTATAATCAATGAAAGGTAGCTGCAAGAGCTTTAAGTAGGACACATGAGTGATAATTATATTATCTCTCATTAAAATGACCAGTATCGCACGCGCGGGGACACCCCTTAGTCATATTTCCCAATCGCGCTCTAGCTGACGCCAGATTGATGCAACTATCGACGGTAGCTAATGACGGTAGCTAATGACGGTAGCTACAGATAACGACGGAAGCCAGCGGAATCTACCCTAGCAAGTTAGCAAGTTCATACTTAGAACATGAACGCAGAAACAACTTACTTACTAGACTGTGCGTTGGTCGCATTGGCGCTGACAATGTTCGAGCTAGAGGCAGAGCTGAATTAGTAGGAGCGATAATGGGACAGGACGCCATGCTAAAGTACTGCTTCTCCTAATACAAGAGCCAGTTGAGAGAGCTAACCGATACGAAGCCGGAAGGCTAAGAGAGTGAACAAATAAGAGGGAAAATGACACGTTATATCCTTCCCTCGCTCGTGACTGTAAATTGTGCTGATAAAAGAGACCTGTTCGTGGCCCTTCCCATTCGCTGTCGACGCAAGCGAAAGCGCCGGGAAGCTGGTAAAAACTGCGTGTGCCTCTTCGACAAGCAGTGTACCGGTCGTAGGTTATTAATGCTGGTGCCATCTACTCGCCCACATGCGGGACTAGAGTAGAATTGGGAAGGTGATCTATAAGACGCATACGCACGTGTACAATCAGCAACAGTCACAAGGCCACAAAGAGAAGGGGTATCATGCGGCCCGATCGTACATGCAGCTGTAGAGCTTAGGTGTTATACGCAGTATCGGTAGCGACGGGCTAGGTCCAGGTGGTGGTGGAGCGAGGCTTAGCATCGAATGCCTACCCTGAACTTACGCGTTCTAGCTCCTATTCCATCTACACTACAGAACCCTAACCATTAACCCTAAACAGGATCTTTTTTGAGGTACTGCCGCACAGAAGAATGGGGCGATCGCTCCTGAAAATGCGCCGCCGCCTAGACCAGCGAAAGTGGCATATATTCGAGCGCTGCTGCTAGCTCGACTATACCATCTGTATCAACCTCGCAGCCTAATTTCTTCTGAAGAAGAGTCTGTGCACTGGTGTCATCTATCGGCCTAACGTGAAGCGTGTCCCGGTCCTCGACAAAATGCGATACTGCGTGACCTGAGCGACTCTTCACAAGACAGTCCCATACTTGCTTGGCGGCAGATATCTAGAAAAATGTTCCTGGTCGTACGAATCTGGCGGCGAAGCAAGAACAGAAGTTTGGTCGGCATCGTTGAGCACCAGCAGCCACTTTCCATGCTTCTTGTCACGCAACGAGTCGCGCACATGATAGTGATTTGTACTCCCAATACTTGCATAAAGGATGTACGTTTTCTCAATTATAGTTCGGCTTGTCTATAGACGTGAACCTTAGTTCCACGAACTGTAGATGCTCCAAATCTATGTTTTTGTGACCCGAACAACGGTTCGTCGATAACTTTAGCAATCAATAATTCGGAGTGTACCTATGCTAATTCGAAGAGTATAGGGAACAGAGAATACGCTGCTCCTTGCCTCCGTGACACTATCATCCCATGACCCGAAATGACCGTCTAAGATAGCAACGTCGATATTCCAGCCCTTAACCAACGCGCGAATCTTCTATCAACGCACAGACCTATGCGCGCCACCGAAGAAGATTCTCTAAGAGGCTAGAGGCGATTTCACTCACGCTTAACGCATTCGTAAGCTACATTTGCGCAAACTCTACTTCATATTGCTATTAATTAAGATGGTGCTGTTTGTTGATATGTAGCCACTACCATGCGGGAATCCTGTTAACCAAAGAATTGCGCAACTCGTTGCACCCTGTCATAACGCGGCGCTTACCTGGAGCCGCTCCGCTGCACCTTGCTCCAACTTGCTGCACCTTACTTTGCTGCACCTTGCTCCACCTTACTGCAACTTACCTTGCTGCATCTCGCAGCTACCCTACTATACCTCGCTGCACCTGATCTTGCTCCACTTCACTTTGCTCCGCCTCACCTTGCTCCACCTCGCCTGTACTTCAAACTACTTTAGCTCTCGTTGCTTCACCTCGCCTTCTTACCGTAATTCGTGGATAGAGATATCGAATTCGCTAAATTGCTCGAGGTTATCGAGAAAGAGAGACAACGTTTTTCTGATCGTCACATCCCTCTTTCGGAGAAACAAATCAAAGCTGTCAAAGGATTCTCGGACTACGTTGCGGATGATCGAACTTCACGACGAGATTATTACGGGAAACGGGCGCAAGTCATTCTCCGAGACATCTGGAAACATATACCATATGTGTTTATCCTATGCGCATTGGTTACATACCCGACTAAACTGGCCAACTTGGACTCGCCAACGGCTGGCGGGGATTGTACACATGGTGGGAAAGCGTAGATCATCCTGAGAGATTGACCTGGATTGGCCGAGCAATATGCACGAATTCTTCCTGGCGGTAGTGAGGTTGCTTCTGCGGAGAACTGTCTTCCTCAGAAGAGGAAGATAGAAGCCGCAGCTTGCAACAGTAAGACGATCCACCTCTTCTGTAGCCACATAAATTCCTAACGTTGATTCAGGCGACGAGCAGCGGCACAAATAGCCCCAAAGGGTGAATGAAGCCGTCCAATAATAATGATCTCGAAATATAGGAACTACGTAACTATTTTACGTAAGCCTGTACCTTACTACTACTCGTAACGCCGCAACGTATAGACACTTACTACTATTATAATCTCTCTATTTACTACTTAAATTATAAAGCTAGAATAATATTTGGATATTTGGATTTAAGATTAGAATTATAGCTTGAAATAGTACGCTATATTTTGGTATTTAAATAATAGTTTTTATTATTAAAACGTAAAGATAATAGAGATAGTATGGATTATATATATTATAATCTTCTTCCCCATGGAGCCTGGGCGCATACCCAACGTGACGTCACGTGGCTCCTTAGCATGCGGCTTGCCGCCTCGGCTGTGTTCACCAACTTATTGTCTAACAATGATTCGAACGACATCTCCTGGTCATTCGCAACAGCATATGCTGGAAGCTTCGACCGTACAGTGTACGTCTCTTACTGTTCAATCATTGTGTAAAAGGTGTGGGTATAGCACCTTTATTGTATACAAACTCTACTGTGTCTTGTGCGAATTCTTTTTGCAAACACAATAACAAACTCCACCGAAGAAATCGAAATAAAAAATTCACAATCTTTAATCATATTGCCTGATTTGGCAACCATCTCATCCAGACTGCAAATGCTACTCTAGCCGCTCTAACCCAATATCGCAAAGCACTTCCAATGGCAATATGAAGCGGCCGCTGGAAGAACTCACCAAACCAAATACTTCTCCTCCAATGCAAATGGGCAGCTTCGAGAATCTGATACTCCCATTGGTCCACAGTGATCTCACCTTGGATCATCTTTTCGGTAATAAAGGTTTGATATGCCGCCTGATTCGTGGAGAAGGCGATATGTGGACGAAGTAGGGCAGACGCATCGCCAACCAACAGCACCCGACCTTCTAGGAACGAGATTTGGCTGGAGATATAGTCTGTGATCAAGTGGATGAAAGGCGAGGATATGTTTTCCAGGACCTCGACATAGGGAGGAGCGAATACTGTGCGTCCGACGGCTCTCTGCATCTCCCAGACCCGAGGCTGCACTTCCGCTGGTGCAAGCTTCGTGTGGTGACGGACACCTCCAATGTCCGTCATGATGGCATCTAAAACATCAGGAGATGTGTTGGTGTACCAGCAGAAGTTCAAGAAGCGTTTTCCTGGCTCGACAGATCCAGATCTCCCTGGTATGTTGTATCTATAACAAGATCAGTGAGCTGAAGATCCCTTAAGTCCAGAGGCTCAGTTTCATCGTATTTACGTACACAATCACGTGGCCAGCCCCTCCTTTGAGTATGGAGTAGGTTATGTTTTCCCGGAAGATGTCCCGTGTCGCTTCGCTCACGTGCTCTTCCGGTACCACTCCACGCCATGCGAGATACCCTGCATATCTTCTCTCTGTACATCCTTGTGCGTGAAATAGCTTCCGCATCACAGAATTCGGCCCATCTGCGCCAAGGACCAAATCTGCCACCACTTGCTCCTCTTTACCATAGTTACGAAGATCTTTGTAGGTGACCCGAAGTTGCCCGGTCTCTAAGCTTTCAACGCCGAGCACCTGCTTTCCAGCTTCGTAGCTGGCTGTACTTCTTGGGCGTGACGTATTCTCATCTCCGACCAAAGTCGTAAGGGGCGGAAATGGAACATGGTCGCTAGCAAGCATGTCGAAGTTGGCTCTTAGACGGAAGTACAGCGCATCCCATGAGGATAGTATACGGCGAGCCTTGAGGAAGGGATGCGCCTTGCCTTGCTGATCCAATGATTGCAACTGCACCGACGGTATGCCAAGGGGAATCTCAGCCACACGGTCAAAGCGCTCAAGAAGACGAAGTACATCCGGGCCTAAACCAACCCCAGCCATGTGGGAGTCCGGGTTGTCTGTGACACACTGCTCGAAAATTCGCACTGAGCTTCCAATGCGGTGGAACATTAGTCCATGCATAAGCGCAGAGAGAGATCCTCCCACCTTTCAGAGTCAATCATCTTACTCGATTTCCGTGATGAGAACTTACTATGACGACGTTCTGGGGCCGAGATGAAATCGAGGGTGACTTGTCGTCATTCATAGTGAGGGTGCGGGCAAATGCCAGACGATCGCGAGTATGATTGAACTTTTACAGAAATGCCTGATTGAGCTTCACAGAATAGTGGTATGCAACTGGGCACTAGCTTATTATAATGTAGTCGGTCCAGACCTGGATTAATGCTGCGTTACATGGATCTGATCCACGTAAGATATATTCTCGGTAAGATCATAATTAGCACGGTTAATTAGATGGGGACGAAGCAGCGAACACCCTTCTAGCCGCTGGATTAGACCACTTCCATCCGTCCGGGCGGGATTTGGGCAAGGAGGAAATGCAAGTGCTCACAGGGATCTTTCACGGAGTCCGAAGACTGCACATGAGTGACGCCGCAATGCTGACTGCATGACATGGTTGCAAGGATATAAGAACAGAACCATCAAATACTTCGGCACGTCTTGTTTAGGTCTGAACCCAAGCATGTCTCGTTTTCCAGCTATCCCGCCAAACAAGCTTACCGAAGCCCAGGTCGGTGTGCACAAATGCACCGCGGAGATATTCTCTCGCCTTCCTCGTGTAATCGTATCGAAGGATGATGAAGGTCACCTTTTAGGCCCATATTCGCCACTATTGTAAGCGTTCCAGAATTATCTTATGTAAATGTATCGATGTCCCTAAGACCTAACATAACTCCATAGATACACAGACGACATTTCAGAAGCATGGTTTACACTGGCCTTTGCAGTTATGCGTCAACAACGGTTGAGTGCTAGGGAAAAGGAACTATGCGTACTCGCAGTTCTCTCTGTGTATGACTCGCCATATGTCCATTACGCACATTCCGAGATTGCAGTCTGCGTTGGGTTTACGAGAGCACAGGTGCAGACAGCACTTCATGGAAGGCCCCCAAGTGGTGTAGATGGGCGAGAATCGACTGTATACTGCTTGGCTTTGGAACTCGCCAAGTCGCATCGGCCAATGGATGATGCAACTTTTGACAGCGGAAGGAAAGTCTTAGGTCGGGATGGCGTAGTGGGGATTGCCCATATAGTGAGCGGTTATATCTATGTAGCTATGCTCACCAACATCAGCAACCATCATGTTCCGAAAGCAGAGGAGAACATCTTCCAAGGCACCAAGAAACCCGACTTCGAGGGTTAGTAGTGTCAATTTAATCTTTTTCCTTGGACCTTGCTCCATTCTTGGGCGATGATGGATCCGAGCGCCATAATAGACGAGTCTCCAAGTATATCAAAAACAGGGACATCCACCCCGAACTGCTTCATGATCCAGTTGCGAAGATAGACCGCACTGAGTGAGTCGACACCAACTGTGTGGAGAGGTTCCCCCAATTTGATCCTAGCTCTAGGTGTCAGAGATAGAGAGCAAAATTGGCTAGCTAGAGCGTTTGCTGCCATCTCGCTCTGCTCTGCAAACGATCCAGCTTTGGCCAAGCCAGGACTAGTGTCTTCAGGGTGAGATTGTTGTGACTTCAGACCACCTCTTATAACTAGTGTATGGGACCAGAAAGGTTGCAAGAATGCCATAGGGAAATTTGTGGCTCGTCGGTTCTGCTGAGATGGGCTTATAATTCCCGTGATAATCTGGGAGGGAACAGGGTCTGTATTCAGCTGCGATCCGCAGATGTGCTCGAAGAGAGTCAATATCTGGGATTCTGACAGCGGCGCATAGATTCCCTCTGCATGGAGTCTTCTCGATAAGCCTTGGTTCTGCGACAACAGTCCACCCGTGAGCAAGATGCCGAGATCGAGAGATATCGCTTTTTCGCCGATAGAAAGTCGATATCTTGCCAGTGCGTCTTGGTAGGTATTGCCGGCGGCGTAGTTGATCTGAGTCGCCTGACCCATTATACCGGTGATTGAAGACACAAGAATAAAGAAATCCATTCCTTTTGGAAGTAACTCATGCAAGTTCAACGAACCGCGCACTTTTGGTTTTGTCGCGATTTCCCAGTCGTCAAAGCTCATCTTGTGATACGAAATGTCCTTGTGCCCTCATCAGCATTGCTCTTAGAGCACGACCTCCTGGGAACTTACTTTTAGTGCACCGGTCGCTTGTACGCAACCTTTTACTGAAGGCATATGTCGAAGTTGGTGCAATGTGCGCACCAGTGCAGAGCGGTCTGAGATGTCGCATATTGGTGTGCAAACTCTAGCTTCGCATTGTTCAAGTTTTCGGACGAAGTTTTGGGCTGTTTCGGTGCGTGGGCCTGATCGTGATAAGATGATCAAATTTCGAACACCATGCTTCACCATCCAGTCTGCAACTGATCTACCTAGATCGCCTAAGCCACCGGCTATTACGTAGCTCGAATTAGGGTCGAAGAGCTGCTTAGCTTCCAACCGTCTGTAGACCTGAGCGTGGGTTAGTGTTTGCCTTTTCACGGCGATTGTGACACTCACAGGTATCTGGTCCGTATTATCGATTCGGACGACTAAGCGTTCGTCAGAATCAGTTGGCATGCTCGTTACATCCATTCCGCTCAATTCAGACAGCGTGACGCTCTTCACCATCTTCCGACCAAGCCCGTTCCGTGTTACTGGAAATTCCACAAACGGCATACTGAGCCGTCCGAACTGATGCTTCAACACCTCGACTATATCGATGATCTTGAATCCGATCGTAGATGGGAGATCGTTGGACATCATTGTTGCCGAATCACTCCCTCCATGGGCCACGATCTTGAAGTACTGGCCAAACTGAGAGATGTGCTCTTTCAAGTCAGTAACATTGGCAATGGTGAGGTCGATCACAGTTGACACAATTGCCGGCAGACGGCTGCTACAATTTTGATTAAGAAGCTCCTCCTTGAGGCAGTGGACATCAGTGAAAGCAGATTCGATGTTCAGCTGGTCCTGTTCGGTGGTCACAAGAGCGATCACTGTGGAGCACTTCTTCGCCAAAAGGTAGATAATTGCCTCGCTGAATGTCGAATGCGCACCTCGTACAATTACGTCATCGTCCTGTCGTATCCGGGCCTCTTCTAGGATGTAATTGGCCAACACGTAGTCCTGGACAAGTGCAGATACTTTTTCGAAATTCATAGAGTCTGGGACTCTAGCGACCATGTCTTGCTTGGCACGACAGGTGGATCGGAGCGTTTCGGTACTATAGGCGCAGACCCTGTCACCAGGAAGAAAGCCACAAGAATCCCCAACCCTGATGACGATACCAGCGAAGCCTCTAGCGTGGGTGAGAGCAGGATAGACCTGTGGACTGTATGAAGATTCTATTGAGCTCAGGTCTGCGGTATGCACATCAATTTCTAGCTCGCCAGGTTCAAGCGTTTCGATCTCGTGGCTGTCTTGGATAACACACGGACACCGACGTGCTCTCTCAGGCTCAAACGCGACACGAAAAGGCTTAGCGTCTTGCACGGGTATGAGGACTTGCGTTTCTCTGGACTGTCGGTTTGACATTGTATTTGTGAGGGGGGCGTCCTCAGAAATGCGGGCTACGCTTGGAAGGCCGTTAGTTACCACAAGGTGATCGTCCGGATGCTGTAGCATGGAGGATCCCACGAGTTGTTCGAGCGCAGGAATGATCAGATCTAGTTGAATTGCACATGCATCATTGCAAGGCTCCAACGCTAGAGTGACCAGTTTCGAGTTGATGTTTTCCACTCGGAAGACTTTGGCGAAGCCATCGATCATTCCATGACTGGGATCTACAGTTTGTCCACCGCCGCCGGAAACCCACAACACTTTCGAGAAAATGTGGAGCAGGCGCTTGATAGTATCGAACATTGCTTCCGTCATCTGGAAGAGTATCGCGTACTCCAGATCGAACAGTGTGATCATGACTCCAGGCGATGCCATGTCTGAGAATGTTTTAGAGATGTCGATTATCCAGACTTTGGGAAAGCCATGGCTAGAAAGCTTTCTGAGGAGGATATTCGCCGTATCTCTTTGTAGGGCCGAGCTAGATTGAATGGCAATTGCCACTTCGGGAAGCATGGTGTCCGGCTTGGGATATGTTGCAGTCGCGCAAATGATACTCATCAAGTGAGAATCCTCGTCTGAAAAGTCGCGCAGGATGAAGTCGGCGCCTGAGAAGCCATTTCGGCGTAGTAGCTCGTCCCATCTCTTTTCCGTCACCAGGGGGCTCATGGGGCGGTTATCATCGGTAGTTGGCCACCATCCTGGTAGAAGTCCAAATACGAATCCAACATCAATTGTCTCCGGACGTATGTACTCGTGTAGAATCAGTTTTCCGCCTGGTTTTAGCACTCTCCGTAGTCTTTGCAGCGCGAGGTCGAGATCTTTCGTAACGTGCAACACGTTTGATGCGGCTATGATATCATACGACTGCTCTTCAAAGCCTTGTACAATTGGATCCTCGTCGATATCAAGTAAAGCGAACTGCATCTTGTGTACATGCTCTGCAAACCGCTGCCGTGCTCTGTCGAAAAAGGCAGAGGAGATGTCCGTAAAGCAGTAGCGGTTGAGTCTACCCTGCCCACTTGAAGAAAGAGCATCGAGCATGTGCTTGGTGAAAGAGCCTGTACCAGCACCGACCTCAAGGTAATCAAGGTTTGGTGATACGAAGCAGACACCTTCTAGGTAGGTTCGAAGCTTTCGATAGTATAGAGAGCCAGAGAGCTGCTGCTCGTAGAATCTTTCTGCGAGACTGTCGTTCCCGAAGAGCACTTGAACCATATCAGTGTTTCCTTGTAGGACGGCAAGAGCGCAGTCAGCGACCCTAAGGAAAAATTCTCCTAGGAAACCGTTCTCTCCGAGACGTGTGCGAAATTCAATGACGTCTTCTTCTCGGTAGTCACCTATCGACTTGGCAATATGCCATTCCATCCAATCCGAGTATCTTTGCAGATGTGGTCTATTTGTATCGATGCCCGACGCATCAATTTGACTCTTGATTTTGCTAATGGTGTAGGCCAAGTACCTCCGCAAGTCGCGGAAGAATTGATCAGGGCCTTGTACGTCGTTTCCACATTCGGAATCTAGCCATACGAGTAGTTTTTGCCCAGAGAGTAGGTTGACATTCACGCCTGTTTTCATATGGTACCAAAACTGGCGACTTTTACAATTTGGCTCAGTCGGGTCCGGGGGGACAATCACGGTTGTTTCCAGTCCTTCAAGCACCAGTTTGACACTGTTCTCCTTGTCCAGTGCGAAAGCCGAGTACATCTTTGATTTATGAGCGTTCCTCTCGACTTTAGCTGAGACATGTATAACTTCTTGCGACGGTGCTAGTCCTTCAACCGATATCCAAAGCTTCTTGACTCGAGAGATGACCTGTGTGGGAATGGTAGATCCCCCATGACTTAACGTGGCCAGTGAAGCCTGGAAAAAGGCGTCAAGAGTTGCCGGGTGAATGATAAAGGGTCTCCCTTGGTTGCATGTACTCTGATTCAACGGATTTGCCAGGCTGACGTCCGCTACGACCGTTTTGTTTTGTCCGTAACGAACCTTCGTAATCCCTTGGAATGTGGGTCCATATTGATGGCCATGTTGGTTGAATGTGTCGTACAGGGTCGATGGGGTCAATTCTGGATTGCAATCACCCGAATGAAGATCGAACAGGCGTTTGTAGTTCCACGATTCATGATGGCCACCTGCCGTCAACTCCGTTGAGACATATTCTGCTTGGATTGTTCCGCAGCAGTTCTCACTCCAGTGACCATTGCTTACCGAATAGACGGAGAAAGTCCACTGTGACGCCAATGTGGAAGCCCTATGCTTGAGGCTGTTCTTAGGTCGAAGCTGAAGCCTAGTTTCGAGGCCATCGGAGCCGGGTGAGACTGCGATAGCAGTCTCGCAGCGAACATCGCGCAATGTAAGAGCAGCAACCTGTTCATGACCTTCGAGCAACTGCAGAATGCCTTGCGTGACCATAACTATCATGGCGGCAGCAGGATAAATATTTGTCCCGTGTACGCCATGTTCCAAAAGCCACGGCATATTAGAGGTAATAACGCAGCATCGCCACTGAGGCGCTAGCGGATTCCAGTCCCGACTTGGGGAACCTAAGAGCTCAGAGTAGCCGTGTGGTCTCATTCTGTAATTCCTAACAAGTGGACTCTCGGCCCAGTACTTCGTAGAATGATCAAAGGGATATTTTGGCGCGTCTACAAGGCATATTCGACAATCTTCTGTGCTTGTGTTGGGGTCGTTGACACGGCGAAGGCTAACTGGGAGACCACGGCAATGCAGTATGCCGAGCATTCGCAGTAGGCTTGCGGAGGCGGATTCTTTTCGGTACAACGCAGAAAGGTAGGTGATCTCGTCTCCGTGGGGAAGAGAATCCAAGATCTCCTGTATTGGAAGCCGTAGAGCTGCATGCGGTCCGATCTCAACCACATGATTAACAGCAATGATACCACGATGACTTCCGTCAAGTTTTTGTCGAAGAGGCTGAACAGGATGTTTACACAGACGCTTCATTGCTTGTGCAAACAATACTGGGGACATCAGATTTGCAACCCAGTAACTTCCGTCGCACGCTCTTTCTCTGGTTAACAACTCTCCAGTGACAGAAGATATCATTTTGATGTCGTTGTTCTGTGTGCCAGGTAGTAGCTTTCCAAAGTGGTGGAGACATTCATGAACAATGTGTTCCATTTGCGGAGAATGGTAGGCCACCGGAACATGTAATTTGCGATTGAAGATGCCCTTAGCATCAAGGGCCACCTTGAGTTTCTCCACACGAGACTGTTCTCCCGAGATTGTGCTGTTGCACGGACTATTGATACAACTGATCATTAGGTTACCGTCATGATTTTTAGTCTCGAGATTGATGTTGTCGAGGTAGGTTGCTAGTTGCTGTTCCGAAAGACCCACCGCAATCATGGCTCCTGTGTACGAGCTTCTCATCGGAATCTTGGCAGTAAAAAATCCTCGGTGATACGTGATCCGCAAGGCTGAATCGCGGTTCAGCAAACCAGCGCAGTATCTAGCTCCATTTTAGCTAAGACTTCGCAAGATGTGCACAGGGAAACATACGCAGCCGCGATTTCTCCCATAGAATGGCCGACTACCGCTCTTGGCCGGACGTCGAATGAGCTCAAGAGGTCGACCAAGCCCATTTGTATGAGGGAAGTCAGACACTGAGCGATGCTTGGGTGATTGACCATCGTTTCGCGTTCATCCCTAAACAGTTCATCTGCAATTGTTATCCACCATTGTTCACACCAACGTAGTACATGGCGACTACCATACCTTTTATAGACCAGGACGCGCCTAGCGTCTCCAACATGGATTGGGAATACTGTATGCCTTTTGCGAATACAGGATACAAGAACAACTCCCGACCCATAGCATACCACTGGGCGCCCTGGCCAGTAAATACAAATGCTACATGTGGAGCTTGTTTCGGTCTCTCTACAGGCCTTGAGATCGCCTCGGTAAGATTTTGTAGGTGTGTAGCAGACGAGAGAACTGCGAAGGATCCCCATTGCATGCTGTTTCGGCGAGAATCAAGGGTGTAGGCAATGTTCGGAAGTAGCGAAGTCGTGATCGGCTTTTGGATAGTCGAACAGTAACGCTCCCAAGCAGATACTAAGTCTCTGGTACTCTTCTCCGTGGTGGCGGACCAAACAAGTAGTGTGTGGAGCCCAGTGCTTGTCGCTGGAGGCAGACCCTGGAATGTACAATGATGTGGACGATCCGAAACCTTCGAACTAATGTCAAATTCACGTTCTCCGGTGTTGACGACCGTGCAATGGTTTCCTCGTAGGTTCCTACGAGTAAGATAGCTATAAGCGTCGTCAATCACGACGTGGCAATTTGTCCCACCATATCCAAAGGAATTGACAGATGCTCTCCGAATTGAACATGGAGGCCATGGTATGCACTCCAAGGGGAGAGATATAGTATGGTTGTAAGATGCCAATCTCCGGTTGAGTGACTCGTAGTTGGCATTAGGGGGAATTATGCCGGACTCAACAACTAGAATTGCCTTGAGCAAGCCTGCAACTCCACTAGCTCCTTCAAGGTGACCTATGTTGGTTTTCACTGAGCCAACGTAGAGTGGGTCGGATTCCTGTCGATGCGGGCGGAAACATTCGGCTATTGCAGTGATCTCTATGGGATCCCCAACTCTGGTGCCGGTGCCGTGTGCCTCAAAGAACCTTGTGTGCGCCATGCTTAGGCCAGCTCGCAGATAGGTTTCCCGAATAAGCCGAGCTTGAGCACCGGAGTCTGGCTGCGTTATTCCCGACGTTCTTCCGTCTTGGTTGGTAGCAGATGCACGTATAACGGCCCGTACAGTGTCGTTCGCACGAAGAGCATCAGAAAGACGTTTCAAAACGACAACTGCGACGCCTTCTCCACGGGAATAGCCGTTTGCTCGGTGATCAAAAGCGTAGCTTCGGCCATCTGGAGATAGCATCTGCATGTCGCTTAAAATAGTACTGTAGTCTGGATCTAGGAGTACGTTGCAGCCGGCAACGATACCCATGTCGGTCGTACCGCTACGTAACAGCTGGCAGGAGATATCTATGCCCATAGCACTGCTTGAGCAAGCCGAATCCAAGTTAACTGAAGGTCCACGTAGGTCAAAAAACCAACTCAAACGGTTGGCAAGCATCGACTGGGAGGCACCGATGGCAGCATATGGGGGTAGTCGCTCCGAGTCTTTCAACATCAGCTGAAGATAGTCGTTGGTGAAGCATCCGGTGTGCACTGAAGTCCGAGATTTTCTCACATCCTGAATGCGTATACCTCCACTCTCAAAGGCATGGACTGTAGTCTCCAATAGAATACGCTGCATTGGATCCATAGCAGCTGCCTCAGTAGGTGATATGGAAAAGAATCCAGCGTCAAAGAGTCCAAGATCCTCGTCGATGAAGTGGGCCCCTCGCGTCCGAAGGGCGTTAGGTCGCGACGCATGATGAAAGGCATCAATGTTGAGTCGGTCTCGCGGATATTCTGTCATTGCGCTTCGCTTCTCGGTAATCATGGTCCAGAACGCCTCTTCTGTGGATGCTTCCTGGGGAAATTTCAGGGAAAAGCCACAGACGGCGATGGGGTCTTCCCCCGACCAGTCTTCATCTTCTCTGGAGTTCTTAGTCTCATTGTGCCCGTAATGCTCTCCTTTCGAGTGGGTAAATCTTGGCGGCGTCATGGTGGTATGTGCAATTTCTGAAGATTGCGCTAGTGTTACGTGGGAGGATGTCGAACGGTGTTGGGATATGGCAAAACCCTCTCAGGTTGGAGTTGGTAAGCAAAATTTATATGTAACGATATCAATCTAACTCGTAATGCTCCGGGGTCAAGACAAAGGGAGGTATAAAAGTGATGGTAACGCCCTGGCCTTCTCTATTGTATTCCCATCTACTTCTCACAGGATCCCGGCTGTCAAGTTCACAAGATGCACTTTCTTTGCCTCCATGGTGCAGGAACGAATGCCAAGGTCTGTATTAATCCTTGTGTAAAATGACTTGCTACCATGCTAACATTGCCTCGGCAGATCTTTGAATCGCAAACAGGTAAGTGATAGCTCGAGCTGCACTCTGTGGTATCCACTAAAATGAGGCGTAGCGGCGCTAAGGTATGAGCTGGGTGGGGGCCATACATACCACTTTGTCGAAGGAGTGGTCACGCAGCAGAAAGCCCCGGGTATGTACCAAAGGCAGGGTTCTCCTAAGACCGTTCGGCTACTAAGTCGGGGACAAACGATAGGGATCGGTATCCTTGCAGCTCCAGGCGAGCCTTGCTTCGCGTATTATCGGCCACACAGCGCCGACTCCTTCACGGCAGCAGTCGGCGACTTGAAGAATTACATTGAGCGGGATGGTCCGTTTGATGGAGTAGTGGCCTTTTCCCAGGGTGCTTCACTCGCCGGTGCTCTACTTCTCGACAGAGTTAAGTCATGCACTTTGGGTCTTCGATGCGCGATCTTTCTCTGTGGGCGAGATCCATTCAACGAGCTTGGGGGCGCAGGATCCATACTCTCCCCCACTGTACACGGCGGACATGGGTTGATTGAGATGCCGACGGCGCACATATGGGGCATTGACGATAAGACTGAGCCAGGACAGGCTTCTGCACTCAGCGAGCTGTGCCGCATTGAGCGGAGGCATATTTACATACACACTGGTGGTCACGAAGTGCCTGGTCCGAGAGATCATGATGGATTGGTGGAGTCTGCCAATACTATTCGAAGAATGCTAGCCCAGCTCTGACGCGTTTTGGTAGTGAAGTCACTATGTGATTGACCGAAGACTTCGATTGGGACTTTCTAGGGAGGATGTGAGATAGCAGGTAGAATCCGAGCAGATGTTCTGCAAATTTCTCACTTGAATGCTGCGCCGTCTAAGTGCATGTAAACATTGAAGGATTCGAAGTTTGTGGATGCCGCACGTATTCGGACTGGGACGGGCCGAGCCTGTAAAGGGCAGTTCACCGCTTCGTTTTGCAGCGCACAGGGGTGCGTCTGCGAGTACGTTTGCAAGAATAATCGAACGGATAGTGTGATGATGCAAGGATGACCGCAGAAGTGGCTCCTGCCTTCTCGATCGTCGTATAGACCTGTTCTAGGCATCAGCTTAAAATGCTGTGCCGCAATATACACGTCAGGCCCCACTTCAATACATGGCCCGCAGTATCCCTACAATCCACCCACAGCAAATATGAACACCATCTATTCTCGGGGAGTACAAACTGAAACTCGTCCCTTTTCATAGAGTTTCTGCCGCATCAAGCGCGTCATCTATGTAGATAATATCAGACACACCTCATCAAGTGCGTCATCTAAGTATTGATTAATATCAGGTACAACTCATCGTCGTAAACACCTTCTATTTTCGGTTGTGTATCAACTGAAACTCAGGACACTATTATCAGTTGCCCTTATCCATACCAGGTAGGCCTCGGCACGATCGAGTTAGACCAAATAGTATCAGAGACCGAGCAGTGTCACACAAAAGCTTAGTCTAGGTGGAGAAGGGTGCAAAATGCTGCTACTAGGTACATATTCTGGCTGTCTTAGTGACGAGCCGTTTCCGATATCTAACCATGCACAATGTACTTGGCATTCACATTGCAGTCAAGAAGCGTCGGCAAAAGTAGGATTGTGAACCTCACAGAAGTGTTACGACACATACGTTGTCCACCATTTCCGTCTCTTCAAAATACTTCACATTGCGTGTAACTCAAGTACATATACCATAATGCTCGAGTATCAAGAGTGTGCCAGGCTGAAACCAGGGAAACCGACCGTTCTACTCCGCTTGAGACGCACATAGGCAGATCCGTAGCTACCCGTTGCATCTTGCTACCAGAAGTTTCGTATGACTACGACACAACAATGTCGTTTCGCACGTAGATGCCTGTCGCTTGAGGGTGTTCGAAGCCATCCGCACCCGGTTCGGTCTGGCGAGCGCCCTCGACGGCCGTGACGTATGAATTGGAGCTAGGCTCACCGGGCATTGTGACGGTCGAAAATTCGAACGATGGTTTATCCAGCTCAGTGCTATTGTCGTCGCGAGTGTATGGGTGGCTACGGCTACCAGTGGGATTAACGAGCCTCGACCTGGAACCGCCACCCCGAGTGCTGATCAACGACCACGCGCCGTCGCGAATAGCGCGTTGAATCAGGAACAGGAGGCTTGGGAGACTAACACTGGTGACCGAAATTCCAATCTCAGACCCAAGCCACAAAACAGGTGTTGCGATATTGACTGGAGCCGGTCAAAAGAGCATTCGTAGGGTAAATAAGTACGTACATGTTGGGTCAGTCTGAAGGCTGGTACCAGCTTGAACAATGGTGACGAGGCGACCTATAGAAACCACCACAACGCTGTGCGGCAAAGTAAGTTTCTCGCGACTGATGAACCCTCTCTCAGGAGTACTCACAGATATCCACACACGAACACCCCAATAATCTGTAGTTTCCGCGACACCTTCATCTGTAACTTCCAAAGCATGGGAAGAGGTATGAGAAGGATGAAGATGTCAATAAGAAGACTGGTGATTCCACTTGCCAGCCACAATGTCTGAGTGTTAACGCATGTTCCCTCCAATGAAATCTTCCACGCCTTTTGAATCGGAGAGCATTCAAAAATGACACCAAAGATGATGCCTACCAGCCATGCCACATTTGCGCTGTGCAATGTCCACAGGGCGTACTTGAACCATTGATTAATTACCCCGAAGACGCGCGCATAAAAGAACAGAGCCGAAGACTTTGCTACAGCTGTGCCAGCATCAAAGAGATAGTACTCGACCCAGAGTAGCTTGAGAAAAGGTTCCAGGTTCTCCGGAGGTACAACCTGTATATGTAGTCCCATACCGAGGTCGACCAACCTGATTCCAATGCTACAAACTGCAATGTTGAGCACCTTTGCGTGGTTGTCAGGCCGAATCCTTTGACATTTGGTCCTGGGACTTACCGCGGCCGTAAGAGCAGTCCAGTCATCCCACCAAAAGCGCATGGGCATCCGGGAGATGGTGAAGGCTGAAGACAAGTATCTCGACCAGAACCGGACGATCACTACAATGGTGGGCAACACCATCATAGCAATAAGTAAAGAGCGCAAGTCTCTCTGTTTGCTCTCCTCGAAGTTGGGATTGAATCGCACATGCATTGCATACATTGCGGAGATGGATAGATGGAGAAGCCTGATTGGTAACGTGGAAAGATGATACAGTGAACAAAGTAAGAAGAGGAAGTTTTGTGGTAACTACCGTCAGTCCCGGGAATACGAAAGTAAGGTTTCTTTTGAGCTAGCTATTCTCTGAGAGTTGACTTTGGTCTGGGCAAAGGGAAACAAAAACACCTCGGACTTGAATATGGTATGCATAGGCAAGTTGGTACTCCCCGAAATCATGCGCGACTGTGGCAATGGTAATAATGCATCGTAATGATAATCACCGTTGCTGGCGTCATACAAATAAATGCATCATCGCGGCACAGTCTTCTTGAGAGTCTGAGACCGGGGTATTAGAACCGAAATCCCTGGGCATAATTTGGGAGCTGCGTTACAGTCGGCCGATAACCCAGACACGCAGCAGTACCCCCGAACGTGCTCGGAAACTACCGAACTGGTATAATACGGAAGAAGTTTTGCATCTTTGCCAATTTGAGAGGTTCCACGAAGTGGTGATTGGTAGGTTGAGCTTTACGTAGTCATAGTCCAATTTGCACCCCTCTTATATAAAGCATCTATTTGACTCCTGTATGACTCCAATCGATGGTATAGAGCGCAAGTCCTTCTGCCTATTATTATACGATTTCCTCGCGTTTCTGAGTGTAATAGCACCTTTCCATATAGCCGAACGCTCGCATCCAACATGTCGGCTGCTGAGAAGCTTCCAGCAGCGCTCGAGTCAACAAGGAAATCGTCTCAACAGTCAAACGTCGATATCGAACGCAATTCCGATGTGGTCGATGCTCAGGACAATCCGCCTGTTCGAGCCCTAAAGCCTTTATCGTGGTTCGCCATCGTTTCCTCGCTTCTTGCCGCCTTGTTTCTATTTGCGTTGGATAATACCATCGTCGCCGATGTCCAACCCAACATCCTGTATACGCTAGGAGGAACAGAGAAGCTGCCTTGGATCTCGGTAGCATTTGCCTTAGGAGCTGTCAGCACAAACCTTATCTGGTATGATTAAGTAATCAAAAGCGTTGGTCGGATGCGTTCTAACCATGTCTCCAGGGGTCAGCTATACTGCTTACTTGACAACAAGCTACTCTTCTTAGCCAGTGTCATGCTGTTCGAGGCCGGCTCGGCTGTTTGTGGCGCTTCGTCAACGCTCGATGCACTCATTGTGGGACGAGCAATTTGTGGCATCGGCGGCATGGGCATCTACCTTGGAACTATGAATATGGTCTCGGCCCTAACAAACGCCACGGAACGTCCGGTATATCTGGGATTTGTTGGACTGACCTGGGGAATTGGGACAATGTAAGTACATCGACCATAGATTGCCAAGTTGTAGTGAATTCTGACGAAGTGGCACAGTCTCGGTCCGGTAATCGGGGGTGCCTTTGCTGATAGCAGTGCAACCTGGAGATGGTCCTTCTACATCAACCTTTGTATCGGTGGAATGGCTGCTCCGATTTTTGTCTTTCTCCTGCCCAGCATCATGCCTTCCGATTCTCACGACCAACGCATCTTCTCCCGAGTGAAGAAACTGGATGTGACCGGAGCTATTCTCAGCGCAGGCGCGATATCTACTCTTATTATGGCCATATCCTTCGGTGGGGGTACCTACTCGTGGAACAGTAGACAGATAACGGCCCTTTTTACTGTCACAGGAATTCTTTGGGTGTGCTTCGCCTTACAGCAGCACTTTTCGATCCTTACAACCCCGGAAAATCGACTTTTTCCGACAGCTCTCCTCAAAGCATGGGAGATGGACATATTGTTTGCTCAGATGGCCAGCGCACAAGTCGTAGTCACGGTTCCCGTCTACTTTATTCCGCTATACTTCCAATTTGCAAAAGGACATTCGGCCTTGTCGAGCGGTGTGCAGCTTCTACCGTTCGTTCTACTTCTAGTGCTTGCCGTCATGCTCAATGGAGCCATGATGCCAAAGACTGGATATTATATGCCGTGGTATCTGTTCGGCTCTGTAGTAGCATTGATCGGCAGTGCGCTCCTATACACGATAGACCTCCACACCAGTCAGGCCAAGATATATGGATATTCTGTTCTCACTGCCTTTGGTGTTGGCCTCTTCTCCCAAGCCGGATTTCCCATCACGCAAGTGAAGGCGCACCAGTTACAGCAAGCTGTCTCATTCATAGGCTTCGGTCAAGTCGCCGGCATCACGCTTGCGCTCACGATCTCGAACAGCGTATTCCTGAACCAAGCTACTAGAAGAATCACCGGCATTTTACCGCATGCGTCCAAGTCTACCATACAGGAAGCAATACTGGGTTCTGGAACTTCGTTCTTCCTTGGACTTACTTCGGCTGAGCGAACGGACGTATTACTTGCGATAATGCGGAGTATCAACGAAACCTTCATTCTAGTCATCACTGCCAGCGCCTTGTCACTTGTACTTTCTTGCTTCATGAAGCGCGAGAAACTTTTCATTGTGTCCGGGGACTGATCTCACACGACTCCGGCCAAACATTGAATATCAGGGAAGAAGGATAGATTGCGATTCTCATAGAAATAGCTTTCAACCTTGTTATCTTCGTATGCGACAGTTGAGGTGCGCACATATTCGTATAATTTCGTATTTTTTCTATCCCTTACCATCATCTACCAGAAGCAGGCGAATTGAAAAGACAATATCCCGCATCCTACGAATTCGGACTTCCGGTGATCATCAGACTAGAGTGAATATGATACATCCCCGAGGTAGTTGCTATGTTCAATGCATATTAATAGCTCATATGATACCTAGGTGCATGCTCGCGACGCCCTTCAAGCGAGCAATGAGTGATGAGCCAACCAGTATCTTCGGAGTATGAAAGGCGTCGCACTCTGACTTCAGGGAAGTCGTCTTTGCTACAGCTGAATGGATCAGGGATGGACCCGAAGTCCGTCCATCCGTCCACTTCTCTAATATCAGAACAACCTCTACTTTTCAAAATTATCAAGATATAGACACAGGCTCCTGTTTTACCCATGCATATTCTCGGCCCGCGGGAATTACACATTGATTTACTCAGCGAGACTCGCCCCGCGCCTTTCACAGACGCATCTGAGCTTTCGCGCTGCAGATGCCTTTTTGGTAGTGATTGGACTGATAATTATGGCACATGCGCATGCATAATCCCGCTGCGATGGGTGAACGCCGAAGTAATTCTTGGCTAGCTAGGTATGAGATAACGTTATATTACGCGGGCGTCAATTTGCGGCGCAGTTGCTCCACTCCACCAGTCATCCGACGTTGCCTCATATCCTCGTACAACGACCCCTCAATTGCTCTATACTGTCATACTTCTGTCATACCTTTCGCTCCTTTTCACTCACCAGATCTACTTCCAATCTTTCTTGCGAATTAGCCCTCGATATGATCAACAGCACACAGCTAGATGGCATTGCTCTCGTCGTTGGGGTAAGTCTAGTAGTGCATATGGCTGACCAGACGCTAACGAAGACGCTAACGAATATGTTTTAGTCCGGAAGGGGCATTGGCAAAGAAGCAGCTTTTTCTCTTGCCGAGGCTGGTGCCAAAGTTGTTGTGTTTGCAGATATGGACGAAGAGACCGCGAAAGCTTCTTCCGAAGAAAGCAAGCAATATGCAAGCAACAAGGACTACGTAACCATAACGTTCAACATGAACGTCCAAGACGCGGAATCAGTACAAAACATGGTTGACTTTGTGGTGAACAAGTACGGCCGTCTCGACTACTGTGTGAACGGCGCAGGCGTAAGTACTATGCGATTCTCGCAGCTTTGGATGAACTTCTAACAACTTCTTGCATTCGCTTTAGGTCGACAATGGCCAACATGCACCGCTCGCGGATACTGACATTGAAAACTTCGACCGCGTCATGAACATCAACACCAGAGGTAATCTGCTTTGCGTGCGCGCACAGGCTGCCGCTATGCGAAAACAAGAGCCAAAGATGTGGACCAGCAGGAACGGAGCCCGCGATATCGGTCGTGGCGTCATTGTCAACATTGCCTCTGCCAACTCATTTGCTGGGCTTCCTGGCAAAGGCTCCTACACCATCTCTAAGCATGCCTCCATGGGCATTACCAAGATGGCAGGTACGTGAGATGACTGCTAAGTACAGACGCCTCTTACTGAACAGACTGGCAGGGCTTGATCATTCTCACGAAGGCATTCGTGTCGTGGCAGTGTGTCCCACATGGGTACGCACACCTTTACTAGAAGTGGAGTTTAAGAAGAACCCAGAGGTGCAAGGCATGATTTCTGCTGTCGTTCCGATCAAGCGTGCAGCAGAGTGCGAAGAAGTGTCGGACGTTATTGCATTCTTGTGCAGCCCGGCTGCAAGCTACATCAACGGAACGAGCCTAATCATCGACGCTGGGGTCACTACTACGGTTCGACTTTTCTAATAACTCTAATCTGTTTTGAGGTGGCGCACTTATGCGTAATACATATGGGATGGACGATATCGCGTTGATATCGTTAAATGATTGGCACGTGCATTGCTTAGTAAGACGATATTAAGAGTGATATCGCACTACCACTTCTGTCAGGGGTACCGGTCGGATAATAGATAAGATAGAAGATAAACCTTCTACCTCTCTATCTTCTACCTCTCCTACCCTGTTAAGATCCTTGATCTACAAGTGGTCTTAATATGTCCTAGGGACTTTCCGATTGGTTGTAGACGTACGAAGGGGCTTGGGTTAGTTCTCGAGTATAGGATGGTCTATAGAGAATCACGAAAGGGTTCTTGCAAAGTCGGGTACTAAGAAAGTAACTTAGATTAAATATAAAGCTTTATAGAGGTGCTTCGTAGGTTTCTATATATTATAGTCGTATTAAGGTAGTTAGAGTATATTAGGCGATAAGGTCTTAATACTCTCTAACCCTTTATAACGCGCTAGTAGCGTACGTAACCCTATCGTTACGTAATATTAGATTAGGTAGATCCGGGGCCTAATAGTTTAGTCTCTAAGCTTAGTAATTCTTTATAAGGCGAGGCCCCCGCGCTCTATAAGACTAGTTATAATATTATCTCCCCCTTCTAAACCTTATATTCTTATAAGTAATATTAATATCCTCCCGCTTAACTATTCTTTACTATTCTATTAAGAATTATATTAACGCTACCGACGCTATTATAATAGTTTCTTATACTTATTATATAAAGAAGGCTATAGAATATAAGATATTTATAAGAGATAGTATATAGATAGAATTGGCACAAGAGAGATAAATCGGATACTAGCGTAGAAAGACTAGTTATAACGAGTCTAGCCCCGGAGCCCCTAGACTAGTATTAATAGTAGTATACTTACCTAAGCCTAGTCCGTATAAGGGTAGAGTAGTATATCATAGTATTGCCGTAGGTAGTATTTAGAAGGTTTAAGTATAGGAGTTAACTGCCTAAGTATAGAGTATTCTAATATCGACTAATTTAAAATAACTTAAATAACTATTCGTGTCTATTAATTTAGTAAAGCAAATCTAAAAGTATAAACTAAATAAGAGAGTTAACTACGAAGAGTTAAAATATAAGTAAGATCTCTTAGATCTATATAGTTCGTTCTTCGTAGTCTAGGTCTCTTAGAACTAGATAGATTCTAGAATCTTTCTAGATCCCCGGACCCTACTAGATCCTAGAACCTTTTATCTTAGCGGGATTCTAAGTTATATATTTATTAATCTATTCTTACCCTACGCTTTAGCCTATTTCTTAAAGCTCTTTTCTTACTCTAAACTACTAACTACCTATTTACTTAACTATAACTAGTCTTTAGCCGTAATATTATCTCTCTATTTAAGATTAATATCCTAATAACCCTAAGATTTCTATTACTAATTCGCGGCATAGTTATATTAAGGTATAAAGATAAGCGCCCCCGCTTAACCTATTAGATTATAGCCCTTTCTACTATTTTCCTTAAGCTAATATACCTAAGACCCTAAAGTCGTTAACTAAGAAATATCGAGTAAAGGGACGAAATGGTTAGGGTAAGGCGGGCGATCGGTAGGACTTAGCGAAAATTCGTTAACTATTAAACCTACTAACTACCCTAACCTAGCGCACTCTAAAGGCTTAAATAATTACTTAGATTGTATATATATCCTCTATAAGTTAAGTATATTTAATTCTATAATAAATTTATACTTTAATATTATATTTTATAGCGTATAGTATACTATATAGATAGCGTAAGCGCGTATATACGCGCTATTAAGAGATAAAGAAACGCTAGACTAAATTTAGGTTTTTAACGACGTACTACTCTAAGATATATAGAATAGACGATATTACGTTAATATTATTAAATAATTAGCACGTGTATTACTTAGTAAGACGATATTAAGAGTAATATTATACTACTATCTTACTTTGTAATATTATCACGTATATAGCTTAGTAAGATAATATTAATAGTAATATCGTACTATTACCTCGCTTCTTAATTTCGAACTACTATCTCGCTTTATAATATTATTACGTATATAGCTTAGTAAGATAATATTAATAGTAATATTATATTATTATCTTACTTCTTAATTTTAAACTACTATTCCGCTTCGTGATATTATCACGTATATAGCTTAGTAAGATAATATTAATAGTAATATCGCACTATTACCTCACTTCTTAATATTATACTACTACGTCGCTTCTTAATATTATACTACTACCTTAATATTATATAATAGAGTCGCTCTCTAAGCTTAATTAGTTTACCTTATACTTTTACGTTAAAATAAAATTCTATTTTAGCTTAAAATCTATACTAAGATTAACTTTACTATTAAGTATAGACTTTTATAGCTTTTAAAATATAGAGTAGAGTATTTCTAGTATAGCGAAACGTCCACTATATATATAACGCCCCTATCTACTACTATTCTCTCTTATTATAGCTCTTATCTTTCTCTTTAGACCTATTATTAATTATAATAGACTTCTCTATTACTACTCTACTACCTACACCTTATACGTCCTAGCTTACTACCTCTTAACTCTCTCTATTAATATTATCTTTATTTCTTTTCTTCTCTTCTTCGCTTTCTATATAACCCGTTATTAGCCTTAGAGATAAGATATTTAGGAAGTAATCTAACTCTTCTAAGAAAATAAACTTAGATAGAGGTTCGCTTTCCGCTATATACGTAAGAAATAACGGCTTAATAGCTAGAGCTATTATAAAGATATCCTAGTTATACTTAGCTATTATTTTAACCTATTAACTAACTTATTTCTAGGTTAACCTCTTCTATATAAAATTATTAGGGATAAGATTTTAAAATAATAATATAAAAATTCTTATAGTCCTAAAGTATTATTTTAATAAGTTCTAGCGTTTACTCTAATCTAGCTACTAGCTAAAGTATATCTATAGATCCGCGTCCTAGGTCTTATTTAGTAGATAATTAAGCTCTAGACTATATACTATTAAGAAGAGATACTTCTTTATTACTATTTTATACTTTTTTTCTCTTAATTTAGTACTCTCTCTCTGTAATTAAATACGAGCCTCTAACCTCTTATATTTCTTATATAGTATATCTATCTTCTATCTATACTATATATTATATATAATACCGTCTATCTACGTCTTTTTAGTATTAAAGTATTAGAAATAGAAAGTCTTCTACTTACCTTAAGTTAAACTAACCTTATTAATATCTATATCCTTAGATAGCTATATTTATAAGTCGCGGAGAATAATCTATATCTATCTAATTCTACTTAAGATTTTACCTACTAACTCTAGCTCCTATAAATCTTTAGTTACTAGATATAAGAGTATCTTTCTATACTAGG